>ENA-OWOD01000085-OWOD01000085.1-gut-metagenome-genome-assembly--contig:-NODE-85-length-77071-cov-23.779710_pt1 | contig 77071 bp, 62 predicted proteins | sample MGYA00248256_ERZ651792 | MGnify/ENA primary metagenome ERZ651792 (study PRJEB26908, sample SAMEA4031714) | gut metagenome | biome: gut; feature: normal infant; material: stool | place: China | collected 2015...
TGCATTCATTTTCCGCATCCCCTCCTTCGTGTCGTTCTGATAAGGCCAGAAACGGTATCTTCCATTGAGGTAATGGAAGAAGGCACTCAATAAATTGCGATTTATCGAATGTTTCACAAGCGTTCGACCACGAATTGCCCCTTAAAAGTTTTCGAAAACACGATTTATTTCTTTTCGTTTGCGTGTCATATCAGAGTGAACATATTTTTTTAACGTGACTGCAGCATCTGCATGACCTAACAGCTCGCTCAAGGTTTTGATGTCGCAATGCGCCTGCAAGCAGGTCGTTGCAAAGGTGTGGCGAAGCGCATGAGGATGCGCCTGATGGACACTGGCTTTTTTCAGATAGCCGTAAATGCTCTTACGGTAACATCGAGGTTCGACTGGCTTTTCCTCATTGCCAGAAAGAAACCAAGTTCCGCTGCTGAAATCTTTCGACAACTTCTTAAGAATACGAAGCAGCGATTTAGGAAGGGGAATCTCACGATGGGAATTTTGGGTCTTGGGAGATTGAACAACGACTTTTGTGTGGCCATTTCCACAAGAGATCCGTGTTACTGTCCGCTGAATCGTCACGGTTCCTGCCAATAAATCAAAATCTCCCCATTTCAGTCCGCAAATCTCGCCGATACGCAGCCCTAACTGAAAACCAAGCAGTAGACCTATTTTCCGGGGCGTAGGTGCATCCATTACGAACGACTGTAATTTCTTTTGTTCTTCTGTTGTAAACGGCAGCAGTATTTTTGGGGATTTTTGCGGCAGCTTTACCGTGATCTCTAAAGGGCGAATGAGATGAAAATGCGCTGCATACTTGCAGATGCGCCGCAGCATCGACAAGCACTCCTGTGCCATGGTTGCCCCTAAAGGCTTTTGCTTTCCGTTGGCTGGTGTTATCACTGCCAAAAGTCCCTGCTCCAGAATTTTTTCGCTTAAAGCACTCACTTTGAAATCCCCGAAAACAGGTTGGAGATAATGTCGCAAAGTATACTGATAGTGTGAAAAAGTCGATTCTTTTACACCATGCCGGACAGAATACAACCATTGCTCTGAAATTTCCGAAAAAGTAATATCGGTGCTGTTCAGGTTATAAATGCCGTACTCTGCCTTTTTGCGGGCAGAAATCTCCCGCACCTCGGCATAGGTTGCCCCATATACATAGCCCCAGCAGGGCTTTCCGTCCGCAGAACGGCCTTTGATATATCGACCCTCCCACCGTCCATCGCTGCGCTTTCGGATGTTTTCACCGCGTCTTGCCATATAAAGCCTCCTGCTGACACCTTATTGACCACTAATGATTTGAAAATTGAAGTTGTGGCTGATTATCTGAACAAATTGGACAACAAATCACAAAAAGATTGACTATATCGCTGAAAATTCTCCGGGGGGGGGGGGGGGAAAAAATGATGCCGAACCCTCTTTACTCAATGGTAATTCAATGGTAAAATAGAATGGTTAAAATAACAAGATTTGTCAAACACATGGTATCTTCCATTACCTCAATGGAGGATACCTTTTCTTGTCTTTCTGTTGGTTGATTTTCGTACCAACTTTTCGGGAATATCATTCTTGAATATACGGTGCGCCGTACACAAAAACAACCTATTTCCGCTAATATCTACAAAAAAGGAGAACAGACATATGATATTAGCGACCGATGAAGATACAAAAGTAAAAGATGCCGTTGCATTACGTTTCAAAGAGCTTTGCGAGGAACGCAACATAAGTCCCAATGCCCTCGCTGTCCGTTCCGGTGTCACTCCGTCCACCGTTTACAGTATGCTTGATTCCTCTCAGCAGAGCGTCACCGTTCCAACCGTCAAAAAGCTGTGTGATGGCCTCGGAATTACGCTTGTGGATTTCTTTAATGCTTCGATTTTCACCACGATTGATCAGGGAATCCGATAAAAACGCATTGGTGTCGGTTTATCTATTGGAGATATACCGACGTTGTACGAAGCCGCTGATTATTTTACGCTCGAATTATAGCCCTGACGTTTTTCTTTTTGCCCTATAACATAGAGATCTTTCTCGGTTATTATCGCAATTTTCAAAAAATAGTGCCTATTATCGCCAGTCAAGAAATTAGTGCAACATTCAAACGGCACATTAGCGATATTCAGTTTGCGGATGTTGCTTGTGCATTAAAAACGCAAACTGCTATAAAGATGCACCGCGCTTTTTGCGCTCTGCCCTTGTGGCACAGCTTGTGGCTGCCTACCTGCTTGGTCGGAGGGCTGGCATATGATGTATTATGATCAGTTCAACACCGGAAAGCGTATTCAAAAACTGCGCAGAGAGCGCTACCTGACGCAGGAAGAGCTGGCCGTCCGCTTGAATGTCAGCGACCGCCACCTCCGCAGTCTTGAGAGTGAGGAGTATATTCCTTCTATTGACCTTTTCATCGAAATCGCTGCATTTTTTGATGTAACACTGGATCATTTGATTATGGGAAAGTCGTTATCTGACCAAGAAGAAAGCTTACGAAACAAGTTGCAGCAAAAGCGTTTGACAAATCAAAAGCTCCGTTTGAAATTGCAGCGTATTATGCAGAAACTGTCTGCAATCGCTGAAGAACTTTAACTCTATATAAAGTTGCGCCCCTCCGGGCAGGCAGCATTGCGCTGCTTGTTCAGAGGGGTGCTTTTTGTTTTTGTACAAAATACTTTTTTGAAAAGCTTCGATTTTATCGTATTTTTTGCAGAAGCGAAATATCGGTTCGGCGTTGTTTTTATATCAAAACCGGAAGTATCACTTCCGGTTTTTCAAGCCAAAAAACCGGAGGTACGACCTCCTAAAAAAGCATTCCGTTTTCAGGTGCACTATGGTCACAGCAAGGGCAACACCCCAGACGGAGAGAAGCCCAAAGCTGGTAGACGTACCTTGAAAACTGAATATCATTCCCTCGGACAAAATAATGAAACTTCCGTAACTCGCGGCCCGGTCATAACGAAGACGGGGTGGCTGAAGAAGCCAATGTGGAGTGTGGGTGCAAGTCCCCACTTACCGAGGTGCATTCCAAACCCACCGGGCGTCGAGGACAAATAGAGTGGGAAACTTAAAACAAAACTTCAAAGCCCACCACCGGGATTCCTCTGAATCTAGGCAGTGGGCTTTTTCCATAGCAAATATTCATTCTGATGACACGGAGGTAATGATTATGAGCCGTACTTTTACCCACAAGACTGACGAATCGACCCTGACCACCCTCTGCCCCCGCTGCCTGAATGCGTTCCGCAATGCACGCGGCATCCGTGTCCGCCGTGCAGACCCCTATCAGCTCACCAAGGAGCCTTGCACCTACTGCCAGACCAACTTCGGCTACGATTACTACATCCAGCCTACCAGCCCGAAATCCACCTACTTTAAGAAAGGCCGGTTTGATGATGAATCTGAATGCGCTTAAGATCGACCCGGAGTTTCAGGGTAAGATCCCACCGCTGAACGCCGAGGAGGAGCACATCTTAGAGCAGAACATGATTCAGGAACGACGGCTTCTGAACCCAATCATCATCTGGAACGGTTATATACTGGATGGACATTCACGGTATCGCATCCTCAAACATCACCCAGAAATCGCCTTTGAAGTGAAGGAAATCCAGTTACCTGACCGTTATGCTGCACTGGCGTGGATCTGCCAGAACCAGCTAGGCTGCAGAAATCTTGACCCCGAACGCCGAAAGTTTTTGATGGGAAAAGCCTACGAGAATGAAAAGCTCTCGGTTGGCGCACCCGTTGGAAATCAGAACAAAGTAAATCAATGTGGACAAAATGTCCACATTGATTTACACAAACGAACTTGCGAACGGATTGCCGAACGAAATAGCGTGAACTCCAAATTTGTGCAGCGAGCAGAAAAATATGCCAAAGGCGTTGATGCGGCGGAAGCTGCAGTCCCCGGTGCAATGGAGGAAATCCTGACCGGGCATATCAAGGCTACCGATGCCGAGATCACCGCTTTGGCGCAAACCCCAAAAGAAGAAATCCCGGCAATCATCAAGGAGCTGCGCAAACCCAAGAAGGACCGGAAAGCAAAGAAGCCGACAAGCCCGGAAAAATCCGATGTTGCTGCCGACGATGCTTCTGATTCCAATGAAGTCCATACCGAGGATGAAATTGTGCCGGTAAGCAATTCGCCCCCGGATTTCAAAAGGAGTATCCAAGGTCACAAACGCTGTCTTACAGACGAAGATCGAAAACGACTTCGGCAATCCATTGACAACCGCCACCATAAAACGACCGTTGCGAACGGCTCAATTATGATGTGCGAAGTTCAGGGCGCAAAGGAGGATTTTATCCGCCGCTGGAATCTCGTATTCAAAGACTATCCCGATGTTTTTGAGGACAACGACTGCCGAAGTGCCATTCTTTTTCTGATTGATGACACTTCTGCCTATCTTCAGACGATAAAGGAGAGAGTGCTATGATGATTTCTAATCTGAACCTTGCCAAGCTGCCCGAATGTGTTTGCGAGATGCGCTACATCGACAGCGCACTCTTGACTCCGTGTGCTGAATACCAGCGTGTTTTGCGCACCAGAAAGGTGGAGGAGATTTCTGCCACCTTTTCGGAGTATGTTGCCAACGAACCGAGAGTCAGCTACCGTGATGGTCGCTACCATGTTTTTGATGGTCAGAACACCATCGAAGCGCGTATCGCCTGCAACGGAGGTCATGACCTCCCGATCCTCTGCAAAGTCTTTCACGGCCTTTCCAAAAAGGATGAAGCCCTTTTGTTTGCTGTTCAGACGGGCATTTCCACCGATCTGACCGCAGGTGAGCGGCTTCGTGCTGACATCGTGGCAGAAGATGAGGATGCCTGTGCATTTGTTGCAGCCACCGAAGCAACCGGTGCTACTTTTGCACTGGATGGCATCCGAGCCGAGTGGAAGATCTACTGTATCCGCTCCGCCTATTATATTTACAAGAACTATGGCTCTGACATCTATCAGGAAGCCCTGAAGATCATCGTGGAGGCATGGTGGGGCGATTCCGATTCCTTCCTGTCCGGCATCCTCCATGGCGTTACCCGCTTTGTGGCAATGTACCGGGATGAGTACAGCCGGGAGCGTCTGATTGCACGGCTCTCCACGGTGCACCCCCAAAACCATCACCAAAAATGCACGGAAGGACACGGGCAACACCGCCGACCGCCATATGAAGCAGATTCTGGAAATCTACAATGGCTCCAGCCGTTCTCTGAGCCTTCCTGTAAAACGTTGATGCTCTCGCCTTTATCGGCATACTCCTTTTTTCCTGCAAGAGCCGCCTGTCAAAACCGGGCGGCTCTTGCTACATATAGAAGGATAGGAGGTCTGATAGCTATCATACCAAAAGACTGGAAATACCTCAGAGGGGACATTTACTATGCAGACATGGAGCCGCACATCGGCTCAGAACAGGGCGGTACACGCCCGGTAGTCGTTCTTCAAAATGATGTGGGAAACCGCTATGCGCCTACCCTTATCGTGGCAACGGTGACTTCCCGCACCGAGAAAAAGAGATATCAGCCCACACACGTTCTGATAGCCCACAATACAGCTTTTGAGAAGCCCTCTGTGGTTCAACTGGAACAGATCTTTACGATAGACAAAAGCCGCATACAACGCTTCTTGGGGCAGACTACACGGAACGAAATGCGCCGGATCGAAGAAGCCCTGATGAACAGTTTGGAAATCAATGAATGGGACAGGAGGAATGCCGATGAATGAAAAAGTGATGGTATCGCCGGAGATCCAGAGCGAAGCAGTTGTACTGCCGCAGATCGTCAGCATCAAGCAGGCAAGTCAGCGTATGGACTTGCCTGAATATTACATTCGCCGCCTGTGCCGGGAAGTGCCGGGCATGGCATTCCAGTCGGGCATCAAATGGTATATCAACCTCGGAAAGATGGCCGACTACTTCAACGGTGGAACGACAGCCTTGTGATCGTCAAGGATGTGGGCATAAACCGCGACATCCTAAAAATTAACCGCCTGAACTGCTATACTCATCGTGACAGAGATAACCACCACACAGAAAGGACGGTAAATATATGGCATCGTTTGAATTGAGAGAACCCAAAAAGAAGCCTCGTTATTATAAGCTCATCGCAAATGTTCTGGTGAACGGCAAAAATGAACGCCGTTATGGTCGGTTCGATTTTGACCCCACCGAACTGAAAAACGCTCGTGCGCGCAACGCCGCTGCGAAAGCTGCCGCTGCCGAATTTGAACGGCTGGAACAGGAAAAGGCCGATAAAGAAGCCAGCAACGCCGGAAAGACCTTTGCGGTGGTCGCGCAGGAGTACATAGCCTCAAACCGTTCTCGTATGGCACCTTCGGTTCGACTGAAGGGTGACTATGATAGCAACAGGAACAAAGAGAACACGAGTTTGAAAAAGGAAAAATATCTTCAGCGCATCCAGTGTTATCCGGAGTTTTCTGAAAAGCCGATTGCGTTAATCACAAAAAAAGATTGTGATACGATGATTCGTTTCATTGAGGACAGCGACGCACGGGTTTACAAACGTGCAGTTTTGAAATCAGAAGCGAAAGAGTTCAAAACGGTGTCCTGCCCTAAAATTGCGAAGAAATGCACCATCCGTGAGGAAACCATTGAGCGTATCTTCCGTGGTGAAACGGTTTCTTTGGATTCGGCACAACAGGTGGCGGCGGCTTTGGGCAAGACCGTTGAACAGATGTTTGAGGTAGAGATTGATCGCCGTCCCATGACGAAAAAGACGATGCGAGAGTACAATCTGTTCATTCGGTCAGTTCTGAACTACGCCAATGACAACTATGGGACTTCACTGCAAATGCCAATAATAAAGGCATCTGGCCGGAAGAGTAGATCCGTAGACTGCTTACATAGCGATGAGGTAGAAGCCTTACAAACGGCTTTGAAAGAGTGCTCCATGCTGGAGAAAGCAATCATTTTGTGCTTGTTGAATACTGGTGTCCGGCGTGGAGAACTGGCTGGCCTTACATGGAAAGACGTAAACTTCCGCGAGGGAACGATTCATGTATCAAAGTCTCTGCTCGTCTTTCCAAACTATGGCTATCAACTCACCACAACGAAAGAGAGCAACATCCGTGATATAGATGTTGCCCCGGAGTTCATGGCCTTTTTGAAGGACTATCACGAACAATGGAAGTCCAGAAAAAAGCTGATGGGTGCAAGCTGGCAGAAAAATTTGGAGAAGAAAGGCTCCAAGTATGCACAGTCACTTCTGAATCTGCGTGGGAACGACTTTGTAATTTGCAACGACTACGGTTTCCCCATCAACCCGGACAGCTATGCAGCACTGGTGCGCCGTGTTGGAAAAAAGGCGGGTATCGAGAAAATTCATCCGCATATGTTCCGGCACACCTTCGTAAGCATCCTGCTGTCCAATCCCAATATCGGTGTGGCAACGGTGGCCGCAGAAGCCGGACACGCACAGCCCAGTACGACCCTTGCAATCTACACGCAGGTCTACGATAGGCGGCGTGATGAGATTCGGAAACAGATGAGCCGAGAACTGTATAAGGATAAGTTCTGATAGGCAAAAGAAAAGCACGAGACCGAAATCTCGTGCTTTTTTAGTGGGCCATGAGGGATTCGAACCCCCACTGGAGCGGTTATGAGCCGCCGGCTTTAACCGTTAAGCTAATGGCCCTTATGACGTTGTTTCAAACCTCTGTAAACTAGCTTTCGTACCCAGAAAATACCCAAGTCCGGTTTTGAAACGACCTGTGAAGCGAAAAACAACGGAAAAACGATGTTTGAGAAAGGCAAAAATGGTGAGGTCTGGCGGTTATGAGCCGCCAGCTCTGACCAACTGAGCTACTGGCCCACGAGGACGGCGGTCTGCCGCACATGGACTAACTATAAGTATACCAAAAAATCAGAAAAAAGCAAAGCCTTTTGCCGGAATTATTTTGTGCGGCGGGCGTCGAACTTGCGCAGCATGAACTCGTCCAGCATCTCGGGCTGGAACAGCGGCTCTTTGTAGCCAAAAGCTTCCCGGATGAAGATGAGGGTCACGATGGTCTGGCGGCCCGGGTCGAACCGGAGGGTGTAGAGGGTGTCCAGCGGCTGCTGAGTGGGCTGATGGAGCGTCAGGTGGAGGGTGAAGCCGCCGTCGTTCTCCCGACGGCACTCGTAGGCGAAGACATCGTCCGGGCTGTGCTGGTCCAGCCGGTCGAAGCAGTCGTCCAGCGGCAGGTCGGTGCGGAACTCGGACAGGCCGCTGGGGCCGTACTGGCTGCGGCGGTTCTGGTCTTTCCTAGACAGCAGAAATACGATAAAGCCCAGAATGGCCGCGAGAAGAAGGACGGAAAAAACAGCGTTCATGTGCGCCTCCCGATGGAATTTGTGACGAGTTTTCCTTATTGTAACACAACACGCCCCAAAATGTGTTATAATATTTGAAAAATTCCAAAAACTGATGGGGAGCCTGCGCCCTTTCTGCGGGCGGGAGGGACGATATGAAACTCAAATTCACGCGAAAGACCTGGTATTTCCTGCTGCTGGCTTCCGCAGCGGCCTCCATGCTCAACGGCTTTGCCGTCCTGAGCGGCACCAGCTTCAGCCTCATCGAGCAGATCGCATTCGCCGCGGCGGGCATCGCGGCCCTCTTCCTCGCGGCGGAAAAAGGCTCTGCAAGCTGGGAAAAACGCAACTTCACCGGCGTGTTCGTGCTGCTGATGGTGAGCTACATGGTCAACGGCTGGGCGGGCTACCTCTGCTCTGCGCTGGCCTGGCCGCTGCTGCTCAGCACTGAGTACAAGCGCGGCATGGCCATCCAGCGCCAGCTGCAGCTGGTGGGTGCCGCCGAAGCGCTCCACCTGTTCTTCCTGCTGATGGCGAAATACGGCGGCATGGCCGCGCTGGGCTTCTGGACGAACCTGCTCTGGGTGCTGCTGGCCTGCGCCCGGGGCTGGGCGGCGCTGAGCCTCTATAAGATGCAGGAGGACGCATGACTCAGCGGCGGAGAAAACGCCGCGCCCGGCGGGGCCGGTTCGGGCGGCGGGCGTTCCTGGCCGGGGCCGGCTGTGCCGCGCTGGCCGGGGCAGCGGTGCTGCTGGGCCGGGGCCAGACGGCCTCGGCGTCGTCGGTGCCGCCGACGGACGAAGCAGAGCCCAACGCCGCCCTGCCCACGGGTGAATGGCGGGCCGTCTGGGTGAGCTATCTGGAATGGGCCGGGATGGACTTTTCGTCCGAAGAAGCCTTCCGTGCCGGTGCGGCGGAGCTGATGGACAACTGTCTGTCCATCGGTCTGAACACCGTCATCGCGCAGGTGCGGCCTTTCGGGGACGCGCTTTACAGGAGCACCCTCTTCCCGTGGAGCCATCTCTGCACCGGCGTACAGGGGCAGGACCCCGGCTTCGACCCGCTGGACGTCCTCATCACCGAAGCACACAGCCGGGGCCTTTCGCTGGAAGCGTGGGTGAACCCCTACCGCCTCCGCTCCTCGGCGAAGATGCCGCCCGCGCTGGCGGAAAATAATCTTGCCAATGTACATCCCGAGTGGGTCTGCGCCGTGGGCGAGGGGCTGTACCTGAACCCGGCCATCCCGGAAGCCGCAGACTATGTGGTGCAGGGCGTGGCCGAGCTGGTGCAGAACTACGCTGTGGACGGCATCCACTTCGACGACTATTTTTACCCCACGACAGACGCTGCGCTGGACGCGGCCCAGTTCGCCGCCAGCGGCGCGGGGGATCTGGCCGCATGGCGGCGGCAGAACGTCACCGCGCTGGTGAAAGCGGCCCACGACGCCGTCAAAGCCGCCGACGCCACCCTCCGCTTTGGCGTCAGCCCGCAGGGCAACCCCGACAACGACCTCGGCCAGCAGTACAGCGACGTGAAAGCATGGCTGGCCGCCGAGGGCGAAAACGCCGTGGTGGACTACCTCTGCCCGCAGATATACTGGGGCTGCGGCTATACCCTCCAGTCGGGCAGCACCCGCTTCGCCTTCGAGAACATCGTGCCGGAGTGGCTGGCCATGCCCCGGGCGGCATCCACGGCCCTCTACTTCGGGCTGGGAGCCTATCGCATCGGCGAGGGGGACGGCGGTGCCAACGAGGACAGCCAGAGCCAGTGGTGTACGGGCAGCGCTCTTGCCCGGCAGGTGGAACGTCTGCACAGTCTCGGCGCGGGCGGCTGGGCGCTCTACCGGTACGATTCGCTGTTCCGGTCGGCCCGGCCGGAGCTTGCCGACGCCGAACGTGCGGCGCTGGCCGCTCTGACTACAGCCTGAACTCTTGTATGGGAGCATAAAATGCGGTATACTATTAAAAGCTATTTTCGTAAGCGCTGCACACCGCCTGAGCGGTCTTTTTGCCTGCATACTGCGTTGATTTTCCTTGCGATCCGCCTAGGATCGCTTCGGAAAACCGCCTTGTCTGCCGACAAAGATCCTCGTCATTCGGCGCACCCTGCTTGCGAAAATAACTTTTAAGAATCGTGTAAAACCTCGTGTTAAAACAAAATTTGAGGATAAAAGATCATGAAAAAGATAAAGCGAATCGCCCTGCTCGTCGTGGCGGTGCTGGTGCTGCTTGTGGCTGCGTCCGGCGTCAAGACTGTGCTGGACATGAAGAACAGCGCGGACAATGAGGTGCAGGAAGAGGACAGCACCCGCTGGGCCGAACCGACCAGCGACCCGCTGAACATCGAGGGCGTTGCTGACGCCTCGGCCAAGTATGCCTCGGCGGCGGTGAACGGGAGCCTGAACCTCGTGTTCAACGGCATCTGGAGCCGCCAGACCGATTACTTCACCGTCCCGGGCGGCAGCCTGACCATCACCGGCTACGGCACCGCCGAGGGTACCCAGCGGTACAAGGTGTCCGTCTGGCAGAAGGTGGCCGGCGGCGCACAGTACGTCAACGGAAGCACCTACTATATCAAGACCGACGGTCAGAACTACCGCTGCGTCATCTCCGGGCTGGACCCGGCGGCCAGCTACCGCCTGACCATCTCCTACGACTCCAGCCGCTACTACCTCTACGGCGGACTCAAGGTGGAGGGCATCGCAGGATGAAGACACAGACCAAACATTCGCTCATGCTGATGCTCTGCGCCTTTATCTGGGGTACGGCTTTCGTGGCCCAGAGCGCAGGCTCCGGCATGGGGGCCTATTCCTTCCTCGCAGGGCGGAGCTGGCTGGCCGTCCTTGTGCTGATCCCCACCGTGTTCGCCTTCGACGCCGTGCGCAAAAAACAGGGCCAGCCCTACGGCTGGCCGAAGGAGAAGTCGGAGCGCAAGACCCTGCTGGGGGCGGGCCTCGTCTGCGGCACCTTTCTGTTCGCGGCCTCAGCGGCTCAGCAGATCGGCATCACCATCGACCCATCCACGGCCAAGGCCGCGTTCCTGACGGCCATGTACGTCGTGCTGGTGCCGGTGTTCGGCCTCTTTCTGGGCCGGAAGGGCAGCGCTCAGCTCTGGGTCAGCATGGTCATCGCCGTGGCGGGCCTGTATATGCTCTGCATGAAGAACGGCTTCGGCGGCATTGAGACCAGCGACTGGATACTTCTCAGCTGCGCCGTGCTGTTCAGCTTCCAGATCATGTCCATCGACCACTTTTCGCCGCTTGTGGACGGTGTGCGGCTGAGCCTCATCCAGTTCATCGTGGTGGCTGTGGAGAGCTCTGCGGCGGCACTGATCTTCGAGACGCCCACGCTGGCGGAGTACGGCGCAAACCTTCTGCCTGTGGTCTACTGCGGCGTCATGTCCAGCGGCGCGGGCTATACGCTTCAGATCCTGGGCCAGAAAGAGCTGAACCCCGCCATCGCCAGCCTTATCATGTGTTTGGAAAGCGTATTCAGCGCGCTGGGCGGCTGGCTGCTGCTGGGCCAGAACCTTTCGATGCGGGAGAGCGCAGGCTGCGCCCTCATCTTCGCCGCCGTCGTGCTGTCTCAGCTGCCCCTTGCGGAGCTGCGCAGATGCAAAAAGAGCGCGTGATGCTGCGGGCGGCCGGGGGCATCCCCTATGAGCTGACGCGGGGGCGGGTCAAGCGGCTCAACCTCCACGTCCGGCGGGACGGCACCGTGGCCCTCAGCATCCCCCTGCGCACGACGCTGGAAGCGGCTGACGCCTACGTCATCGCCGAGGCGGAGTGGATACGGGCCGCGCAGGCCCGGCAGGCTGCCCGCGAAAAGCGGCAGGAGGAGCTGCCCGACAAGGCGGCCGCCCTGGCCCGCTTCACGGCCATGAGCGACAAGGTCTACCCGGCCTTTGCCGGGGTGCTGGGCGGGCAGAAGCCCACCATCAAAGTGCGCAGCATGACCAGCCGCTGGGGCGTCTGCCACATGGCGAAGCGCCAGATTACCTTCGCGCTCCAGCTCTACAATATGCCCGAGGCGGCACAGATCTATGTGGTAGTGCATGAGTACTGCCACTTTTTGCAGCCCAACCACAGCCCGGCTTTCTGGGCCGAAGTGGCGAAGCTGATGCCGGACTGGAAAGCCCGGCGGGACTTATTAAAATAGGAGAGAAAATCTTTTGGAAAGCGAAAAGACCTCCGGCGGCGATAAATATTCGAAGCTCGCCGGCAATACCATCATCTTCGCCATCAGCAGCTTTTCGTCCAAGCTGCTGACGCTCATCGTCCAGCCGTTCCTGACCTACGCGATGGCCGAGATCTCCGACCTCGGCCTGTCGAAGATTTTGAGCCAGTACGCCAACCTGCTCATCCCCTTTGTGTCGATGGGTATGTCCAACGCCATCATCCGCTTCGGCCTCGACAAGGGCAACAGCGAAAAGCAGGTGTTCACCAACGGCCTGCTCACCATCCTCGGCGGCTTCGGCATCCTCGTGCTCTGCTGGCCGGTGGCGCAGTTTTTGCCCGATATGGCCCAGTACGGCCTGCTCATTTATATTTACGTCCTGATGAGCTGCCTGCGCACCCTCTGCACCCAGTTCGTGCGCAGCCGCCAGTGGAACAAGCTGGTGGCCGTGGACGGCGTGCTCTGCACCGTGGCGACCATGGCGTTTTATGTGCTCTATCTGGTGGGCTTCAAGTGGGGGGCCAACGGCTATCTGCTGGCCATCATCAGCGGCGACCTCGTGAGCGTGCTCTTCCTGATGTTCACCGGCAGGCTCTGGGATTTCATCGAGCTGAAGGGCATCAACAAGACCCTCTGGAAGCAGATGCTCCACTTCTCGCTGCCCATGATACCGGCCCAGATAAGCTTCTGGATCATCAACGCCTCCGATCTGTTCTTTGTGCGTGAGATGTGCGACGGCCTCGACGGCCACAGCGGCGACGCATGGAGCGGCCTGCTCTCCACCGGCTACTTCCTGCCCACCATCCTCACGACGCTGGGCCTTATCTTCTACGACGCATGGCAGCTGTCGGCTGTCACCGAGGAAGAGGGGAGAGCCAGGTTCTTTACCCGGATCTTCCGCACCTATTCCAGCGTGCTGTTCTGCTGTGCAGCGGGCATCATCTGGCTCTGCCGCCCGGTCATGCACATCATGAAGTCCAACTACTATTACGCATGGCACTTCGTGCCGTTCCTCGTGCTGGCGTCTACCTGCAGCTGCTTCAACCAGTTCATGAACAGCGTCTATGTCGTGAATAAGAAGTCCCAGCGCAGCATGGTCACCATGATGGCCGGTGCCATCAGCAACTGCCTCATGAACTACTTCTTCATCAGGTGGTGGGGTCCTGTGGGGGCGACCTATGCGTCCTTCCTCGGCCTCGGGCTGGTGTTCACCCTCCGCGCCATCGACGCCCACGGCATGATCGGGATGCGCGTCCACCCGGGCCGCGTCCTCGTCAACGCCGCCGCGCTGGTGTTCGAGGCTTTCGTGCTGCTGGCCGATACGCCGCTGTACGGCCTCTGGACGGGCATAATCACCGCCCTCATCATCCTGTACAACTTCTCCGGTGTCTGGGCCATGGCCCGCATCCTGCTGCCTAAAATTCTGGGCCGCCGGGGCAAGGCCCTTGTGGCTGTCGTGGACGGCTGGGTAGCCAAGAAGTAAAGAAGAAAAACAAAAAAACGGGGCTGTTGCACAACAGCCCCGTTATGTTTATCAGATCTGTTTGTTCAGCCAGCCGGCGATGTCCGCAAACACCTCGGCTTTGTTCGTCTCCACCAGCAGCTCGTGGCGGGCGCCGGGGTAGAATTTTGACTCGATGTTCCCGACACCGGCGTCCCGGAGGCTCTGGATGGCCCGCCGGACTCCGGCGGTGCGCTCGCCCACAGGGTCGGCGTCACCGGCGAGGAAGAGAAGGGGCAGGTCCTTCGGCACCCCGGCCAGAACGGCGGGGTCGTACAGCCGCAGGATGCCTGTGAACATGCTGTAGTAGGCGTTCAGGGTGAAGGTGAACGTGCAGCGCTCGTCGGCGCGGTACTTGTCCACTTCGGCCTGGTCGCGGTTGAGCCAGTCCTGAGGTGTGCGGCCCTCGAGACCCCTGTTGTAGCCGAGGAAGGAGAGGTTCGCCACCAGCTTGCTGCGGTGCTCCCAGCCGAAAAAGACGGCCAGCACCCGGCAGAGCGCCCGGGCCGTGGCGACCAGCGCTTTGGGCTGGAAGCCGGTACCCATGATGATGGCGCCGTCAAGCTCACCGCCCCACTCGCAAAGGTACTGCCGGGCGTAGAACGAGCCCATGCTGTGGCCCAGCAGAAAATAGGGGACGCCGGGATAGAGCCGCTTCGTCAGCGCAGTGACAGCGTGGAGGTCGTCGAGGACGGCGCGGTTGCCGTCGGGCTGGGCGAAATAGCCGTAATCCGCCCTGGTGCGGATGGAGCCGCCGTGGCCCAGATGGTCGTGGCCGGTGACGAGGATGCCCCGGGCGGCCAGATACTCGGCCAGAGGCTTGTACCGGTCGATGAACTCCACCATGCCGTGGGAGAGCTGCAGGATGGCCCGCACCTCACCCTCCGGCACACAGCGGAATGCATGGAGCGTCCGGCCCGGTACGCAGGAGGGCAGGGTGAAGTCGGTCATCTGACTCATGTGATTCTCCTTTTCCGTTTACAGCGCAGCGATCTTGGCCCGGCAGGCGGGGCAGATGCAGTAACCCTCATACTGGGCCATGTCGGCCGCCAGCTCACCGCAGAAATCGCAGCTGCCGGCGGGACGGTGCTTTTTGAGGATGATCTGATCGCCCTCCACGAAGATCTCGAGCTTCGAGTCCTTGTCGATGTGCATATTGGTGCGCAGCTCCTTGGGGAGGACGATGCGGCCCAGAGAATCGATGCCCCGAACGATGCCAGTTGTTTTCATATTCATTTCTCCTTTTCAGTGTGCCCGGAAAGATGGCAGAATGAGCATCTTTTACGCCGACACAACGCAAAAAATGTTCCTGTGCAGGAAAAACAGGAAAATTCTGTCAACTTGTTCCTGTTCAGTATACAAAAAGTTGAGTCATTCGTCAATCTAAACGGGCAGATTCGACAAAAACTTCTCAAAAAAGCAAAGAGGGGCGGCCAAGACTGCTTCTCTTTGCTGTCTCCGTTGACAAACAGGGCCGGAGAGGGTAAACTTAGGCAGAGATATTTGCAATTCATTTGCCTATGATAGATTATAGCAGTTTGCGTTTTTCATGCACAAGCAGCATCCGCAAACTGCATATCGCCAATATGCTATTTTGATAGGCACTATTTTTGAAGATTGCGATAAAAGGAGAAATCACTATGCCGAACAATCATATCCGCACCCGTTTTGCTCCCTCGCCTACGGGTTATATGCACGTTGGCAACCTGCGCACGGCCCTGTACACCTACCTGATGGCCAAGCACGATGACGGCACCTTCATCCTCCGCATCGAGGACACCGACCAGGGCCGCTACGTGGAGGGCGCTGTGGATGTCATCTACAACACCCTGCGGGAGACCGGCCTGCTGTGGGACGAAGGCCCGGACATCGGCGGCCCCGTCGGCCCCTACGTCCAGAGCGAGCGCATGGGCATGTTCAAGCAGTATGCCGAGCAGCTGGTGGCTGAGGGCAAGGCCTATTACTGCTTCTGCACCGAGGAGCGTCTGGAAGCCCTCCACGCCGAGCAGCGCGCCCACGGTGAGATGACCCACTACGATGGCTGCTGCCGCGACCTGCCCAAGGAAGAGGTGGAAAAGCGCCTCGCCGCCGGTGAGCCTTACGTCATCCGCCAGAAGATCCCCCGCGAGGGCGTGACCGGCTTCGACGATATGGTCTACGGCCACATCGAGGTCAACAACAGCGAGATGGACGACCAGATCCTCATCAAGACCGACGGTATGCCCACCTACAACTTCGCAAATGTCGTGGACGACCACCTCATGGGCATCACCCACGTCATCCGCGGCAGCGAGTATCTGTCCTCCACCCCGAAGTATAACCTGCTGTACCAGGCTTTCGGCTGGAACATCCCCAACTACATCCACTGCCCGCCGGTCATGAAGGACGCTCAGAACAAGCTGTCCAAGCGCAACGGCGACGCCAGCTATCAGGATCTCGTTGCAAAGGGCTACCTGACCGAGGCTATCCTGAACTACATCTGCCTGCTGGGCTGGAGCCCCAAGGGCGAGTACGCCGAGCGGGAGATCTTCTCGCTGGCGGATCTGGTCAAGATCTGGACGCCGGACGGCATCTCCAAGTCTCCCGCCATCTTCGACCCCCTCAAGCTGCGGGCCATCAACGCCGAGTATATCCGCCGCCTGTCCCCCGAGGAGTTCCTCGCCAAGGCCGAGCCTTGGATCGACAGCGCCGTCCATACCCCCATCAACAAGAAGCTGCTCTGTGCAAACCTGCAGCCCCGCTGCGAGGTCCTGGGCGAGATCCCCGAGCAGCTGGACTTCTTCGACGCCATGCCCGAGTATGACGTGAGCCTCTACGCCAACAAGAAGCAGAAGACCACCCCTGAGTCCGCAAAGGAGGCGCTGGAAGCCCTGCTGCCCGTGCTGAGCGACGAGGCACTGGACTTCAATGACCGTGACACCGTCTTCGACGCCTGCAAGGCCAAGGCCGAGGAGCTGGGCAAGAAGAATGGCTGGCTGCTCTACCCGCTGGGCATCGCCCTCTCCGGCAAGCAGCGCACCCCCGGCGGCGGCACCGACCTCGCCTGCATGATGGGCCGCGAAACGGTCCTCGGGCGGGTGAAGGCCGCTATCGAGAAGCTGAATGGCTGAAATACCTTATAATAAAAAGTGAGGAGGCAGTCTGTATGATGTATCCGTTTATGACGCTGGACGATAACACCGAGGTCGTCCATTCGGAGATGCTCCCGGATGGCCGCGTGAAGATCTATTTTGAAAAGCCGGATGCAAAAGACTGCTTCCATTCTGCTGTCTGCTATCTTCCGGACTACAAATGGGAAGACATCAACGGCTTTACCCCGGAGGAAATTGCCCGGTATCAGGAGCTTGTGGAATCTACGGCTCATCTGATCCTGCAGTTCTCCAAAGAGGGAGGGGTCGAAAATGCCGCAAGTTTTTAAGATAGGCTCTTACTGGGTCTATTTCTGGGCCAACGAGAACGAGCCGCTGGAGCCTATCCATGTTCATGTGGCGCAGGGCGCACCCAGCGCAAACGCCACCAAGATATGGATAACACGAGCCGGAAAGTGCTACCTGAGCAACAACAATTCCCAGATACCGCCCCGCGTTCTGCGGAACATCATGGCCATCATTGAGGCGCGAAGTGCCGAGGTGGTCGCAAAATGGACGAGCTTTTTTGGCGAAGCGCACTACTTCTGCTGAGATTTTATCCCATCCCATCACCCCGCCAAAAACTGCGCGCGCCCTGCGCTACAGTATACGCAGAAGGCGCGGGAAACAGAACAGCACAGCGTGATATTGCAAAAGATCCCCGCCGGAAAGCGGGGATTTTTTCATGCAGGTGTCTTTTCGGACGATACAGCTCACGGACGGGAAAAAGCGGGTGAACGGTGCGCTCCGGGCGCGGGCGGCAGTGCGGCCCGCCCTGCGGCAGGGGAGCGCGTTCCTGCTGGGGCTGGCCGGAGGCTGGGCCGTGCTGTACGGTGCGCTGATGCCTTTCGGGCTGGGGCTGACGCTGGGCTTTGCGGAGGACTGCTTCGCTGTGGGAGCTGCCGGGGCCGCACTGGGGGTGCTGGCCCGGAGCTTCGGAACGCTGACCGTGGAGAGCGTCTGCCTGCTCTGCGCACTGGGTGCGGCGGTAGCGGCACGGTGGCTCTGGCCCGGCCGATTCGTCCCGGCGGTGGCGGCTGGCTGCGGCACACTGGTGGGAAGCGCAGTCTGCTTCGCGGCGGGGGAGGAAAACGGCGTTCAGACCATCCTGTTCTGCGGCGGCGACGCCCTGCTGGCAGCGGCGGCGGGGTACGGCCTGCGGCGCTTCCCGCCCGAAAAGCCGGGCATGGGCAGCCTGATCTTGTCTGCCGCTGTGGCCGCCGCACTGGGCGGGATGAGCCTTGGCTTCTTCCTGCCCGGGGTGATGGCCTGTGCGGCGGCAGAGCTGGCCCTCTGCTGCAAGGGCCTGCCGCTGGAGGCATTGGCTTTCAGCGGGGTGACGGGTGCGGCTCTGGCCGCGTCAGACCCTGCCCTTGCGCCTGCCGCCGCCGGGCTTGCCTGTGGGTGTGCCGCTGCGGCGGTGCTTGCCCCGGCGCGACGGGTGGAGGGGCTTGCGGCCTATGCGGGCGGCTGTGTGGCGGGGGTGCTCTGCGTCCAGCCGCTGGCGGGGGCGTTCAGCTTTCTGCTCAGCGCCGGGGCGGGTGCGGGGCTCTGCGCCCTGCTGCCCGCGGGCTGGCTGATGCCCGCCCTCAAAGAGGACGACCCGCCCGGCGACGAGCGGCCGCGCCTCTCTGCCGCCGCGACCCGGCTGGAAGCGGTGGCCGAAAGCCTCTCCTCGCTGGCGGAGACGGTGAACGAGGTGTACGACGCTTTTCCACGCCGGTGCGAGGGGTTCCGCTGGGTCATCGACAACATCCACGACGGCCTTTGTGCCAACTGCGGACGGCGGGAAGTCTGCTGGAAGCAGGAGCACGCCTCCACCCTGGAAGGAATGGAGGCCCTGCGCCCCATTCTGGAAGAAAAAGGCCATCTGGAAGCGGCGCTTCTGCCCGGTCAGCTGGCGCGGTGCATCCACCCGGCGGCGCTCTGCGCGGCGGGGGACAAGGCGTTTGCACTCTACCGCAGCCGCCGGGAGGCCCGCGTCCACTCCGAGGCCATGCGGACGGCCCTCACGGAGCAGTACAGCGCCGTGGCCGATGCACTGGGCGTCCTCAGCGAACAGCTGGGGCGTCCCGGAAGCCCGGAGCCCTACAAGTCTGGCCGGGTGTCGGCGCTGTTCGCTCAGCTGGGGACGCCGCCGCTGGAATGTGCTGTGACGCTGGACGATCTGGGCCGCACCCGGGCGGCGGTGACGCTGCCCCGCACCCGCTTCAATGAAAAAGAGCTGGCCGCTCTGGCCGTGGAGGTGGGGCGCATCTGCCGCCGCAGCCTCGAGCCGCCGCAGGTGCTCTCCTGCAAGGGGATGACCACCCTGCTCTTTGCCGAAAAGCCGCTACTCCGGGCCGTATTCGGGACGGCGGGCGCGGCGGCGCGGGGCGAGATCTCCGGCGACGCGGTCCAGCAGTTCTGCAGCGCGGCGGCGGCCCAGATGATACTCTGCGACGGCATGGGGACCGGACGTCCGGCGGCAGTAGACGGCAACCTCGCCGCAGAGCTGACGGCACGCCTGCTCAAAGCGGGCTTTACCGCAGAGCTTGCGGCCCGGCTCGTGAACGTGGCGCTGGCCCTCAAGAGCGACGAGGAGAGCGGCGCGACCCTCGACCTCGTGAGCGTAGACCTCTATACCGGCACAGCCCGGCTCTTCAAGGCCGGTGCGGCCCCGGGCTTCCTCGTGCATGGGGGCAAGGCCCGGGCTGTGGGCGAAGCCAGCCTGCCGATGGGCATCCTCGGCGGCGTCAGCGGGCAGAGCCGGGTGGTGCATCTGGCGGCGGGGGACTATGTGGTGCTGGTGTCGGACGGTCTCCTGGTGGACGGCCCCGGCTGGGTGATGCAGCAGCTGGAACTCTCCGCTGCCAAGGCAGAACAGCCCGACGTTCTGGCGAAAAAGCTGGTGGAAGCCGCCCGCGCCCGGGCCGTCCAGCGGGGCCGTCCCGACGACATTACCGCCGCTGTTCTCCGGCTCGAAAACAGCTGAGTTGCTTTTTGGGCGGCGAGAGGGTATACTTGTCAGTATCTTGATCGATCATAGGAGAGACATATATGCTGACAGTTACAGTTGCACAGGACGGCAGCGGAGACTTCGCGTCCATCGCGGAGGCGGTGCTGGCCGTACCCTATGAGGAGGAAGCACTGGTGCAGGTCGGCCCCGGCATTTACCGGGAAAAGCTGGTCTGCGAAAAGCGCTGCATCACCCTGCGGGGGGCGGGTGCAGATAAGACAAGACTCGTGTGGGGCGACGGCGGCAGGCTGCCCCACAAGGATGGGCGGCCCACCCATACCTTCCGCAGCTACACCGCCTTTTTCAGCGGCGAAACGCTCTGCGTGGAGGAGATGACGATCGAAAACGACGCCGGCCCGGGCGCGAAAGCCGGGCAGGCCGTCGCGGCCTATGTGGACAGCACCCGGGCGGTGTTCCGCCGGGTCAAGCTGCTGGGCAGTCAGGACACGCTCTTCTGCGCCCCGCTGCCCGAAAAGGAGCGGGAGAAGGACGGCTTTCTCGGCCCGCGCGGTCTTGCGCCCCGCAAACCGACCGCCCAGTACTACACCGACTGTGAGATCGCGGGCGACATTGATTTCATCTTCGGCGGCGGCGACGCCCTCTTCGAAAACTGTGTCATCCGCACGGTGGACAACCACATCCCCCACAGCTATGTCACAGCTCCTTCGGGCAAAGCCGATGGACTGGGCTTTGTGTTCTGGAACTGCGATCTCGTGTCGGACTGCCCGGCGGGCAGTGTCTATCTGGGGCGTCCGTGGCGTCCCGAGGGCAAGACGGCGGTGCTGGACTGCCGCCTCGGCGCCCACATCGCGCCGGAAGGCTTTATCGCATGGAATGACCGCACCGATACCGGCCTTGCCAGCTTTGCGGAAGCTGACAGCAGCGGCCCGGGCGCAGCAGAGCGCCCGGCGTGGGTGAAACAGCTTTCCGGGCTGGAGGCGGCGGAACTGCTGGCCCGCGCCCGCACCCTCTGCCGACCGAAAACCAACTGAGGATGTAACAAATGAAAAAACTGCCGAATTTTGTAAAGTGGCTCATCATTGCCGTGGTGCTGGCCGCAATGGCCGCGATGATGGTGGCCGTGAACGACCGCGCCTCCCGGGTGGAGATGCCAATGCCGGACAACAGTCTGGGCATCTATCGCCAGACGCCGGCCACCGGAAAGTGAATCAAAAAACGAGACGGGACTGCTGGAAGGCGGTCCCGTTTTTGCATGATGCCGCCGCCTCCCGCATATGCTGTACGGACAAATCTGAATGGGTGGGAGGCAAGGGTATGTTTGTGGTCACACTGAGTAAGGCAAGCGTCAAGAAGCTGGGCGTGGGGGCGATGTGCTGTGCGCTGGTGGTGTTCAGCGCCATGCTGGGGCGGTACATCAGCACCCGCTCGGTGGCTGTCGCGGCGGCAAGTAATAAAATCGAGAGTGCGCAGGACATCCAGACCTGGTTCACGGGCTACGGACTGGACGTGGACGGCGCGTCCATCACCGCCGATAAGGTCAAGATCCCCCGCAAGTGGGACGACAGCTTTTCGGCCTTTAACGGGGTGGTGCAGCAGAGCGGCATGGATCTGGCCCGCTACAAGGGCAAGACGGTGGAGAAGTGGACAGCGCTCATCCCGGCGGCCAGCCGGGGCGATGTGAGCAGCTACGGCGTGCTGCTGGTCTACAAGAAAAAGGCCGTGGGTGCGTATCTGTTGGAAAAGCCCTCCGGCACCGTCACCGGGCTGAAAGACGCCCAGACCGCGATGGCCCTGCAGGAGGCCGAACAGGTGTCCGGCGAGGACTTCAGCGGGGACTGGGGCGAACGCCACGACGGCGAGCTGGGCGCAGAGGGTCAGGCCCAGCAGACCTCGGGCGAGGACTTCAGCGGCGACTGGGGCGAGCGCCACGACGGCGAGCTGGGCGCGGAGGGTCAGGCCCAGCAGACCTCGGGCGAAGATTTCAGCGGCGACTGGGGAGAGCGCCACGACGGCGAGCTGGGCGCAGAGGGTCAGGCCCAGCAGACCTCCGGCGAGCCGGACGCTGCACAGGAGCAGCCCGTGCAGTACACCGACCTGCCGCTGGACGCCGAGGGATACCCCGTCGAATAACCGTCATTCTGTACAAAAAAGTGCGATGAAACAGAAAAATTGTGCAGTAGTGGTATTTTTGCAGAAAGATTCTGTTCAATGTTACTAAAATTTTTGATAAAAAATCGGCAATATGAAAGGGTGAAAAAAGAACGACCAAGGTTTATAATAAAGGTAGACATCCAGCAGCCGGAAGGTTCGAGTGCTGCGTCCCGAGGGGCAGGGTGAGCTGCCCAGGAGGACCGGATGAAGTAAGGAGAAAATGATCATGAAGGAATTCCAGTATACCGTTAAGGATGCCTGCGGCATCCACGCCCGTCCCGCCGGTCTGCTCGTCAAGCTGGCCAAGGGCTTTGCCAGCACCGCCACCCTCGAAAAGGGCGGCAAGACCTGCGACCTGCGCAAGCTGATGGCCCTGATGGGCATGGGCGTCAAGCAGGGCGACACCGTCACCATCAAGGTGGAGGGCGATGACGAAGCCGCCTGCGCCGAAGCTATCCAGAAATTCCTGAGCGAGAACGTCTGATCGCCCAGCGTGATGAGAAGCCCTTGCGGGGAATGTCCTGCGGGGGCTTTTTGTTACGGAACACAAAACAGCAAGAATAAGGAGAAATTGCGATGCAGGTAGGTACCGGTAGAAGCATCCTGAATGGCATTGCCATCGGAAAGCTGAAGATCTATAAGAAAAAAGATACCGTCATCTCTGCCGCCGAAGTGGCCGACACCGCCGCTGAAGTGGCCCGTTTTGAGGACGCCCGCGCTAAGGCCATCGACCAGCAGACCGCTCTGTACGAGAAGGCTCTGGCCGAGGCCGGCGAGGACATCGCCGAGGTGTTCAACATCCACGCCATGATGCTGGATGACGACGACTTCGTGGACGCCATCAAGGAGATCATCAACGGCCAGCACAAGTGCGCTGAGTACGCCGTCAAGACCGCCGGCGACAATCAGGCCGCCGTCTTCGCCGCCATGGATGACCCCTATTTGCAGGCCCGCAGCGCCGACGTCATCGACATTGCACAGGCCATCCTCGACATCCTGCAGGGCGTGGACAACGCCACCCTGCAGGGGACGGAGCCCAGCATCCTCGTGGCTGAGGACCTGGCCCCGTCCGAGACGGTCCGCATGGACAAGAGCCTGCTGCTGGGCTTCATCACCCGGGAGGGCAGCTCCAACAGCCACACCGCCATCCTCGCCCGCAGCATGAACATCCCCGCCCTTATCCAGTGCAAGGTCATCCAGGACGACTGGGACGGCAAGATGGCGGTCGTGGATGGCTACAACGCCTGTGTCTACGTTGACCCCACCCCCGACCTGCTCAAGAGCCTGAAAAAGCGCCAGCAGGAAGACCAGAAAAAGCAGGCCCTGCTGCAGGAGCTGAAGGGAAAGTCCAACACCACCCTCGACGGCAAGACCATCAACGTCTTTGCCAACATCGGCGGCATGGGCGACGTGGGCGCTGTGCAGCAGAACGACGCCGACGGCGTCGGCCTCTTCCGCACCGAGTTCGTCTACCTCAACTGCAAGGACTTCCCGACGGAGGACTACCAGTTTGAGGCATACAAGCAGGTGCTCGAGAGCCTTGCACCCCGCAAGGTGGTCGTCCGCACCTGCGACATCGGCGCAGACAAGACTGTGGACTACATGAAGCTGGACCACGAGGAAAACCCCGCGCTGGGCTACCGCGCCATCCGCATCTGCCTGACCCGGAAGGACTTCTTCAAGACCCAGCTGCGCGCCCTGCTCCGCGCTTCCGCTTACGGCAACATGAGCGTCATGTTCCCCATGATCACCAGCCTGCGGGAGCTGCAGGACGCCAAGGCCGTGCTGGATGAGTGCCGCGCGGAACTGCGGGCTGAGGGCAAGAAGTTCGACGAGAAGCTGGAGGTCGGCACCATGATCGAGACGCCCGCCGCTGTCCTCATCGCCGACGAGCTGGCCGAGGAGTGCGACTTCTTCTCCATCGGCACCAACGATTTGACCCAGTACACCTGCGCTCTGGACCGCCAGAACGCAAAGCTGGAGCCCTTCTTCAACCCGCACCACCCCGCTGTGCTCCGGGCCATCAAGATGACCATCGACGCGGGCCACCGCCACGGCATCTGGGTGGGCATCTGCGGCGAGCTGGGCGCGGACACCGCCCTCACCGAGACGTTCCTGCGGATGGGCGTGGACGAGCTGTCCATGAACGCCAAGAGCGTGCTGCCCGTGCGCAAGATCATCCGCAGCATCGACTTGAGCAAGCCTTCCGATAAGTAAGGAGCGCTTGGCCCCCAAAAACGCCGCCCCCGGCAGGGAACTTCCCCGCCGGGGGCTTTGCATACCCGAAAAATTTTACCGAAATTCTTCAAAACCATAAAGTGCAGTGCTATACTGGTAGCATCGAAATACCTGCTGAGAGGGAATTTTATGACACAACTGCTCATCCGCCTGTTCGTCCGGCACCCGGACGATACCAAGGACGCCGCCGTCCGCACGGCCTACGGCAATCTGGCCAGCCTCGTGGGCATGGCCTGCAATCTCCTGCTCTGTCTGGGCAAGCTGGCGGCGGGGACGCTGTTCGGCTCCATCGCCATCATGGCCGATGCCCTGAACAACCTTTCGGACGCCTCGTCCAACGTGGTGAGCCTCGTGGGCTTCCGGCTGGCGGCCAAAGGCCCGGACGAAAAGCACCCCTACGGCCACGCCCGGTATGAATATCTGGCGGGCCTTGTGGTCTGCGTCACCATCCTCGCCATCGGGCTTTCGCTGCTGAAAGAATCCGCGCTCAAGGTGCTGCATCCGACGGCAGTGGTGTTCAGCTGGCTCAGTGTGGGGGTGCTGGCGGCGTCCATCGGCGTCAAGCTCTGGATGAGCCGCTTCAATAAGACCATCGGACAGCGCATCAACTCCGAGACCCTGATGGCCACCGCCGCCGACAGCCGGAACGATGTGCTGACCACCAGCGCCGTGCTCCTGTCCACCGTCCTCTCCCACCTGACGGGCTGGGACGTGCTGGACGGCCTCATGGGCGTGGCCGTGGCGGCGTTCATCCTCTGGTCGGGCTGGGGGCTTATGATGGACACCCTCAGCCCCCTGCTGGGCGAGAGCCCCTCGCCGGAGCTGGTGGAGCACATCGAGCACACCGTCATGAGCTACCCGGGGGTGCTGGGCGTCCACGATCTGATGGTCCACGACTACGGCCCGGGGCATCAGTTCGCCTCGCTCCACATCGAGTTCCCCGCCGAGGCCGACCCGCTGGAAGCCCACGACATCATCGACAACATCGAGCGGGATTTTCTGAAAAAAGACCACTTACAGGTCACCATCCACTACGACCCCATCGTGACGTCGGACGCCGCCGTAGGCATCCTGCGGAGCCGTTTGATGGAAAAAGCCCGCCAGATGGACCCCCGTCTGTCCATCCATGACCTGCGCATCGTGCCGGGGGACAGCCACACCAACGTGCTGTTCGACCTCGTGTTCCCGGCGGGCTACACCGGCGACAAGGACGCGCGGCTGGCCGAGATGTGCAATTTCGTCAAGGAGCAGGACCCGGGATACTGCTGTATGGTGAAGGTGGAGCAGAGCTATGCCTCCGCTCTGCCGGAAGAGGATCAATAAGAAAAAGAGGGAACGTATTATGCTGAACGAGACTTACCGCGCCATGCTGGGCCACAAGAGCGTCATCCGCGAGACTTTCATGTACGGCAAACAGCGTGCCGCCGAGATAGGCTATGAGAACGTGTTCGACTACTCGCTGGGCAACCCCAGCGTCCCCTGCCCGGACAAGTTCACCAAAGCCATGCAGACCCTGCTGGCCGAGGAAGAGCCTGTCGCCCTCCACGGCTACTGCCCCAGTCAGGGCGACCCGGGCTTCCGCACCGCCGTTGCGGCCCATCTGGCAAAGACCTTCGGCCTGCCCTATGAGCAGAAGGATATTTTTCCCACCACCGGTGCGGCGGGCGCTATCGCCCACGCCGTCCGCGCTGTGACCAAGCCCGGCGACGAGGTGCTGACCTTCGCCCCCTACTTCCCCGAGTACGGCCCCTATGTGGAGGGGACCGGCGCTGTGCTGAAGGTCGTGCCGCCCCAGGCACCGGCGTTCCAGCCCAATCTCGACGCCTTTGAAGAGATGCTGACCGAGAACGTCACCTGCGTCCTCATCAACACCCCGAACAACCCCACCGGCGTCGTCTACTCCGCCGAGACCCTGAGCCGTCTGGCCGACATTCTGACCGAGAAGAGCAAGGCTTTCGGCCACAACATCTTCCTCGTCAGCGACGAGCCCTACCGCGACATCGCCTTCGACGGCAAAAAGGTGCCTTACCCGGCAGCGTTCTACCCCCACACCCTGACCTGCTTCTCCTTCTCCAAGAGCCTGAGCCTGCCCGGCGAACGTCTGGGCTATGTGGCCGTCCGGCCCGGCTGCGAGGGCGAAGACGTGCTGGTGGACATGATGGCCCAGATCTCCCGCTTCACCGGCCACAACTGCCCGCCCAGCATCATCCAGAAAGCCACTGCCGAGTGCCTCGACGTCACCAGCGATCTGTCCGTCTACGAGACGAACATGAACCTGCTGTACGATAAGCTCACCGAGCTGGGCTTTGAGGTGGAGCGCCCCGGCGGCACATTTTATATCTTCCCGAAGGCGCTGGAAGAGGACGCCAACGCCTTCTGCCGCAAGGCCCGGGAGTTCGATCTGCTGCTGGTCCCCAGCGACACCTTCGGCGTCAAGGGCTATGTCCGCTTTGCCTACTGCATCGACACCGAGAAGGTGAAGCGCAGCCTGCCCGCACTGGAAAAGCTGGCCGCAGCCTATAAAACCTCTCAGTCTCGCTGACGCTCGCCGGCTCTCCTGTTTCAGGAGAGCCAAATCCGACTGGCTTATGAAAAAGAGGTATTAAAATGTATCCGCTCCCCGAATATCCCCGCCCGAGCATGCGCCGGGACAGCTACGTCAACCTGAACGGCCCGTGGGACTACGCCATCACCCAGAGCTCGGAGTTCCCGGCAAAGTGGGACGGCGCTATCCTCGTACCCTATTCGCCCGAGGCGAAAGCCTCCGGCGTGGGCCGGACGCTGCAGCCCGGCCAGTGGCTCCACTACCACCGCACCTTCACGTCCCCGGCGGGGGAGGGCGGGCGCGTCCTGCTCCACTTCGGGGCTGTGGACTACGCCTGCGCGGTGGAGGTCAATGGCCGTCTGGCCGGGGGACACCGGGGCGGCTACTGGCCCTTCACGCTGGACATCACCGACCTGCTCCGCCCGCAGGGCCGCAACACCCTCTGGGTGGCCGTGCAGGACCCCACCGGCACCGGAACGCAGGCGAGAGGCAAGCAGACCCTCAGGCCCGGCGGGATGTTCTACCCGGCCCAGAGCGGCATCTGGCAGACGGTCTGGCTGGAGCGGGTGCCGGAAAATCACATTGATACGTTGACCGTCACCCCGGACTACGACGCCCGGACGGTGACGGTGAAAGTCCACACTGCAAAGCCCGGCGGCGCGGTGAACCTCTGGGCCGTGGTGCGGGCCGGCGGCGTGACCATCGCCGAGGACTGGGGCAGCGACGAGGCCGACCGGGACGGCGAAGTGACCCTGAACATCGCCGAAGAACATTTCTTCCCGTGGAGCCCCGACAGCCCCTTCCTCTATGATTTGACCGTCGGAACGACCCAGGGCGAAGAGGAGGGCTTCGACACCGTCCACAGCTATTTCGCCCTCCGCAAGTGGGAGTGCAAAGAGGATGCAAAGGGCATCCGGCGTTTTTTCCTGAACGGCAGGCCCATCCTGCTCAACGGCCTGCTGGACCAGGGCTATTGGCCCGACGGCCTTTACACCCCGCCCTCCGACGCCGCCGTAGAGCACGAATTGCACACCGTGCGGGAGCTGGGCTTCAACCTGCTGCGCAAGCACGCCAAAATCGAGCCGGAGCGCTGGTACTACCACTGCGATAAGCTGGGCATCATCGTCTGGCAGGACATGGTCAACGGCGGCGGGGCCTACCCGATGTGGTACGTCACCTACCTGACCAACGCCTTACAGCCCCTGATGCGCCATGCCCCGGACGGGAAGCTGCTGTGGGGCTTTCTGGGCCGGGGCAGCGCCCACAGCCGGGAGGAATACGCCCGGGAGCTGGCCGACACGGTAGCCGCCCTGCGCCAGCACCCCTGCATCGGGTGCTGGGTGCCGTTCAACGAGGGGTGGGGCCAGTTCGATGCGCGGAAAGCCACCGAGACCCTCCGCACCCTCGACCCCTCCCGTCTGGTGGACGAGGCCAGCGGCTGGTTCGACCGGGGCGGGGGAGATGTGCATTCCATCCACAACTACTTCTATCCGCTCCGCATCCGCCCGAAGGTGCGCACGGTGGCCCTCAGCGAGTACGGCGGCATTGCATGGCCCATGCCCGGCCATGAGCCGCCCCGGAAGACCTACGGCTACGGCACGGCAAAGAGCCGGGCAGAGCTGACCGAGCGCTACCGTGATTTGCAGCGCAAGACGGTGCTCCCGCAGCTGAAAAAGGGCCTCTCGGCGCTGGTGTACACCCAGTTGACCGACGTGGAGGACGAGGTGAACGGCCTGTTCACCTACGACCGCACGGCCATCAAACCCGATGCCGCCGCCGTCCGCGCCGTCAACGAGGCACTGGAAGCGGAGTTTGAAAAGGCAGTAAAAGAATGAACGGGCTCTCGTCCATTTGTCCCTGTGCAGGCAGAGCATTTTGCTGTTTTTCACGGCTCCTGATTGGCTAAAATGTCGAAAATAATACCATATATTGACAATCCTGTAAAAATGCACTATACTGGACCCATCGAGGCAGACCACGAAGTCCTTGTATATGAAAATGTTCAGGATAACAGCATGTTTGCGATATGCAATTCAACGCTGCTGCATTAAAAAGTTGAATTGCTGTAAAACAGGTATTACAGGCACACGGCCTGTAATGATAAACATTATATGTTCGCGCATGTAGTGATTTATCTCACATAGTCTAGGGGCGAGGTTCCGCAAGGGACCTCGCCCTTGGGCTTTTGATAGGCGCTGGGCTATTGACATTGGAGAGCGATTCATCTATAATCAAGGTGCAAACCAGCCGAAGATGTATGGGCTGGAAAATTATGGGAAATCAAAAACGCAAAACTGCCCATTCTGAGAGGCTCTAAAAGGCGAAAATAACGCCGAAATATAAGAAAAATGATGCATCTGCATTGTTTTCAAGAGAACGGATAAAAACGTCGGATAGCATCAGAATGCGTTAGAAAATGTCGGGCCGCCCGCCACAGCCTGAGAAGGCCGAAGCGGGATCTGAAAAGCAGTATGAGTACAGAAAAGCTCCGGGAATCAACAGATCCCCGGAGCTTTTGTATTATTTTTAAGGAAAATTACTGTTTGTTCTTGATTTTGGAAGCCGGCATCTTCTTCATGGCGGCAGAATCCAGAGCGTGGGGCAGCTGGGCGCCATAGGACTGAAGGCTGTCCTGCAGCTCGCCGCTCTTCATGTCGGAGAGGGCCTGTGCGCGGAGGCTGTCCAGCGTGTCAGCGTCCAGCGGGTCGAGACGGACGAGCATCATCAGCCCATAGCTGGAATACTGCACGGCGGCGGCTTCGCCGGGCTTGAGGGCGCGGACGACGTCGGCGGAGCCTTCCTCGGAGAAGGTGGAATCGATGTTGTCAGAACCCAGCAGGGCAGTGGAGAGGGAAGACGCGTCGGAAGAGGGCTCGCCATCCAGCACCGCGTAGATGTCGGGCAGGGCGGCGGCGACGGCGGCGCTGAAAGCGGAGGTCTGGGCGCTGGCCCCATCGGGGATGGCAGCGTTGCAGCTCTCGGCGGCGGTCTGAGCCAGCTCGAGCATCTGGGTGCGCTGGTCATCATCAGCAAAAGCGAAGGTGCTGGTGTTGTAGAGCGGCACGACCACATAGCGGATGTAGACCATCTCGTCCTCGAGGTGGCTGGTCAGCTCTGCGTCGGAGACGGGGGTCTCGCCGTCGGTGCCGTAGCACATCTCGAGCAGGTCGTTGCTCTTGATGAGGATGCGCTCAAACCGCTTGAGGGTGTCGAGGCCGATGCCGTTGGCCTTGTAGAGGTCGCCGTTCTGCTCCATCAGCTGGGAGGCGTAGCTGTCGGCCTGGGTCTCCTCGTCGAGGGTCAGAACGCCGCCCAGCTCATCAAAACGGGTCTCGATGGCGGCGTAGGACTCGAGGTTCTCGAGGGTCTTCTGGGCCACATAGTCGCTGACCACGGCGGTCTCGCCGGTGGCGTCATCGACGGTGATGGTGGCCTTGAGGAAGCTGGACACCTTGGTGGCGTCCTGGTCGTCGGAAGCGAGGTCGGCGGCGGTCTGGTAGGCATCGAACTGGGCCAGCAGATAGAGGCCGGAAGAGATGTCCACGTTACCGATGGTGCCTACGGAATCCGGGGTGGAGAGACTGCAGCCCACGAGGCCGACGGCCAGAGCGAGGGCGCAGACGAGCGCGATGAGTTTCTTCTTCATAAGTGTACTCCTAGTGAAATTTATTTTTTGCCGGTGTTTTCTTCCGGCGGGGCAGCAAGGATGTCGGCCATCGCCTTGAGGATGCTTTGCAGCAGCTCCAGCGGCTTTTCGTCGGGTTGGAGAGCCACCGAGAGGTAGGGCTTGGTGCCGGCTCCTGCCGTCACCCGGCCATTGAAAGCGATGAGCAGGCCGCGAATCATGGCCAGGTCCAGCGTCTCCACCTGTAACAGCAGGGTATCCTTCTTCTGGGTGACTTCGTAGACGCCCACGGCGGCAGCCTGGACCCGCACCAGCGAGACGTTCACAAGGTCACTGACGGAGGGCGGCGGGTCGCCGTAGCGGTCGATGAGTTCGTCCAGCACGTCGGCGGCGTCCTCGGGGGTCTGGATGGCGGCGATGCGCTTGTAGGCTTCGATGCGGCCCGGGCCGTCGGCGATATACTTCTCCGGGATGAAGGCGTCCACCCGCAGGTCCACGAGGCATTCGCTCTTGTCCCGCTGGATGGGCTCGCCCTTGGCCCGGGCGATGGCCTGACCCAGCATCTTGACGTAAAGGTCATAGCCCACGGCCTCCATGTGGCCGTGCTGGCTGTGGCCCAGCAGACTGCCTGCGCCGCGAATTTGTAAGTCGCGCATGGCGATGCGGAAGCCGGAGCCGAAGGCTGTGAACTCCCGGATGGCGGAAAGCCGCTTCTGGGCGATGTCGGTGAGGGTCTTGTCCCGCCGGAAGGTGAAGTAGGCGTAGGCTTTCCGGCCCGAGCGGCCTACGCGGCCCCGGATCTGGTACAGCTGGGCCAGGCCCATCCGGTCGGCGTCCTCGATGATGAGGGTGTTGCAGTTGCGCACGTCAATGCCCGTCTCGATGAGGGTGGTGCAGACGAGGATGTCGATCTCGCCGTTCAGCAGATGCTGCCAGACGGGGTTCAGCTCTTCCTCGGTCATCTTGCCGTGGGCGATGCCCACCCGCGCTCCCGGCACCATCTGGCTGACATGGGCGGCGCAGGACTCGATGTTGTCCACCCGGTTGTGCAGGTAGTAGACCTGACCGCCCCGGGCCAGCTCCTTCTTCATGGCTTCGGCGAGGATGACGTCATTGTACTCGAGCACGAATGTCTCCACCGGCTGGCGCTCGATGGGCGGCTGCTCGATGGTGGAGAGGTCGCGGATGCCGCTCATGGCCATGTTCAGGGTGCGGGGGATGGGGGTGGCCGAGAGGGTCAGCATGTCCACGCCGATGAAGTTCTCTTTCAGCTTCTCCTTGTGCTTGACGCCGAAACGCTGCTCCTCGTCGATGATGACAAGGCCCAGGTCGTGGAACCGGACGTCCTTGGAGAGGAGGCGGTGGGTGCCGATGACGATGTCCACGCTGCCGGCCTGCAGGCCCCGCAGGGTCTCTTTCTGCTGCTTGGCGGTGCGGAAGCGGGAGAGCAGCCCGACTTTCACCGGGAACGCCTCCATGCGGGAGATGATGCTGTTGTAGTGCTGCCACGCCAGCAGGGTGGTGGGGGCCAGAATGGCGCACTGCTTGCCGCCCATGACACACTTGAAGGCCGCGCGGAAGGCGACCTCTGTTTTGCCGACGCCCACGTCGCCGCAGAGCAGGCGGTCCATAGGCCAGCCCTTTTCCATGTCCTTCTTGATCTCGGCGGTGGCGGTGAGCTGGTCGTCCGTCTCGTCGTACTCGAAGCGGGACTCGAAATCGCTCTGCCACTCGCCGTCGGCGGGGAAGGCGTAGCCTGTGGCCTGACGGCGGCGGGCGTAGAGCTCGATGAGCTCCTGGGCCATCTCTTCGGTGGCCTTTTTGACCTTGGCACGGGTGCGCTGCCACTCGGTGCCGCCCAGCTTGGCAAGCTTCACCTTTTCCTCGTCGCCGGGGGCGGTGTAGCGGCTCAGCAGATCGAGCTGAGTCACCGGCACATACAGCACGTCGGAGCCGGAATACTGGATCTTCAGGTAATCTTTTATCGCGCCCTGCACCTCGAGACGCTGGATGCCCGCATACATGCCGATGCCGTGGCTCTGGTGAACCACATAGTCGCCGGGCTTGATGTCCGAGAGGCTGGACAGGGCGTTTTTGTTCTTCTTGCGCTTTTTGTTTTCGGCGGCCTCGTCGTCCAGACCGTGACGCCGGGACGAGATGACCGCCACGCGGGCGAACGGGAAGGTGCAGCCCGCCGTGAGGTGGCCGGGCAGTACCTGAACCAGACCTTTCGCGGGCCGGACGTCCCGGCTCATGCTGACGGTATAGCCCTTGTCAGCCAAATCGCGGGTAAGGGCCGCAGCACCCTTGGGCGTACCGGCGAAAAGAGCCACGGCGTACCCCTGCTGGACCAGCGGGTCGAGGTCTTCCCGCAGGGAAGCGAGGTCGCCGCCCCAGTTGGGGGCCGCGAAGGCCTCGGCGTTGATGAGGTCTTTCAGCTTGAACTCGTTCATGCCCCGCAGAAAGTTCTCGCAGAGCAGGGTGCTCTGGTCCTGCGCCGCAATGGCGAGGTCGTCCATCGCCTGGTAGAGCACATCGAGGCCGGGACAGATGACGCCCTCCTCGAGCAGGCCGGTCAGCTCTTCGCTGCGGCGGAACTCGGTGGCCTTCTGGGCGTCCCGGATGCCGCCCACCTCGTCGAGGATGAAGATGGGGCTGCTCAGGTGGTCCAGCAATGTGGCGGGCGTTTCGTACCGCAGACCGTAGTATTTGTCCATGGCCTCGGGCATGACGCCGCTGTCCAGCTGGGCGAGGTCGGACTCCATGGCCTTTTCGAGGGCGGTGCGGCGCTTGCCCCGGGCTTTCTTCTGGGCGGCGCGGAGGGCCTCTGCCGTGTCGGAGGTGCTGCCGAACAGCACCTCACGGGCGGGGGAAAGATAGATTTTTTCCAGCGCACCGTCCCGCCGCTGGGTCAGCAGGTCGAAGGAGGCGAGGGAGTCTATCTCGTCGTCCCAGTACTCCACACGGGCGGGCTGGCGCATATCGGGGGCGTAGATGTCCACGATGTCGCCCCGGACGCTGAACTGTCCCGGGCCGTCCACCTGACTTCGCCGCACGTATCCGGCGGCAAAGAGCCGCTCCACCAGCGCTTCGCGGTTGTAGACCATGCCGGGCTTGAGGGTGAGGGTGTTCTTCTGGAACTCATCCTGCGGCACAGTGTATTGGAGCAGGGCCTCGGCGGGGACGCAGACGGCGTTCAGCCGTCCGCCCGCCAGCGCGCCCAGCACCGACAGACGCCGGTACTCGTACTCGCGGCCCGCGCCCTCGACGGGGCGGAGCATGAAGTCCCGGGGCGGGAACACCGCCGCCGAGAGCCCCAGCGTCTTGAGGTCGTCGGCAAAATGGGTGGCTTCGGCCTCGCCGGGGGTGACGACGCAGAGGATGCGGCCCGTGTCCTTCTGGAGCGCGGCGTAGAGCAGTGCCCGGCCTGCCGGAGGCAGACCGAACAGCGCCGCCGGGCCGGGGGAGGCGAGGCTGGCCGCTGTCTTCTGATATTCAGGGGTGTTTTTCAGGAGCGCTTCGTACATGGTGGACCTCCTTTCTAGTGAAGATGGACGTAATAGCCTCTCCCTTTGGGAGAGGTGTCACCGAAGGTGACGGAGAGGGCAAGCTCGGGGCGAAAGAGCTGCCATACAGCGATAAGCAGACTCTTTGTCAGAGGGATGTTATCGCTGTGTCAGTGCTTTTTGTCAGCGGCCTTGCCCTCTCAGGCGCTTCGCGCCAAGGCCGGGTTGCGGCTCCCAGCGTCTGCCTCGCTGTTGCTCACATCCTGCTGGCCGCTGCCCCAACAGCTCCTCCCTGTTTCCGCCACTGGCGGCGGTCGTCGCTGTTGCCCCCAAAGGGGGAGCCTTACCCGTTATACTTGCTCTGCGCCAGACCCAGCTTGCCGTCCATGATGAGCGTTGCGGCGGCTGCGATGTCGGGGCAGCGGTCGGCGAGGGCCTTGGCGTCGTCGGGCGGGAACCTGCCCAGCACCCAGTCGGCCAAATCGTAGTCCGGGCGGGGCTTTGCGCCTACGCCGATGCGGATGCGGGGGAAGCTCTCGCCGCCGAGGCGGGCGATGATGCTCTTGAGGCCGTTGTGGCCGCCCGCAGAGCCGGAGGGCCGGATGCGCAGCTTGCCGGGGTCCTGGGTGATGTCGTCACACAGGACGATGACGTGGTCGGCAGGGATCTTGAAGAAGCCCGCCAGCGGGCCGATGGAGTCGCCCGAGAGGTTCATATAAGTCAGGGGCTTCAGGAGCACGACCTTGTGGCCGTCCACCTCGCCCTGCCCCCACAGGCCCTGAAACTTGGTCTTGGAGACGGAGATGCCCCACTTGCCGGCCAGATAGTCCAGCGCGGCAAAGCCTGCGTTGTGACGGGTGCCGTCGTATTTCGGCTCCGGATTGCCGAGGCCGGCAATGAGCCAGATGTCATTGGTGTTCATATGATATATTCTGCCTTTTTTACGTTGGATCTGTTTTCGAACAATATGTTATTATAACATACGCGCGCGCAAAAAGATACACAAAAAACATAAAATGCCCCGGCGCACGGATGCGGAACGTGCGCCGGGGCGGATGGAAAGCGCCGGATGCGGAACCGGCGCTCTGGGCAGAGTCGGAAGGGGAGCAAAAACGGAAACCTTAACCCTGCTCTTTTTCGAGTTTCTGCTTCTTTATAATGTACGCCTCCATTTTCGGCTCAGCCCAGCCGTCGAGGTTGGTCTGACGCTCCCGGGCGATGCCAAGAGCCTGCGGGGGGACGTCCTTGGTGATGGTGCTGCCGGCGGCGGTGTAGGCCCCGTCGCCGATGGTGACGGGGGCGACAAGGTTGGTGTTGCAGCCGATGAAGCAGTAGTCGCCGATCTGAGTGCGGAACTTGTCCTTGCCGTCGTAGTTGCAGGTGACGGTGCCGCAGCCGAAGTTGCAGTACTTGCCCACATCGCTGTCGCCGATGTAGGTCAGGTGGCTGACGGTATTGCCCCGGGCGAAGTTGGAGTTCTTCGTCTCGACATAAGCGCCCAGATGCACACCGTAGCCGGTGACGGTGTTGATGCGCACATGGGTGAAGGGACCGATGTTGTTGTGGGGGCCGAGGTGGCTGCTGTAGACCTGGCTGGCGTTGACGGTGGTGCCTTCGTCCACGGTGCTGTCCTCGATGAGGGTGTTGGGGCCGATGACGCAGCCTGCGCCGATGGTGGTCTTGCCACGCAGGATGGTGCCTGCGAGGATGACGGCTCCCGGGGCAATGACCACTTCGGAGCCGATCTCCACATTGCGGCTGCGGATGTCCACGCCGTTTGCGATGTGGCGCAGCAGCACCTCTTCGCGCCGGGCCTCGGCAGCGTCGAGCTTTGCCTTCGCGGCAGCCAGTGCGGATGCATCGATGTTTTGCATAGAGAAAAACCTCCTCCAAAACCGCCTCTCGCAGAAGCTGTGCAGACCCCTGCGGAAGAGGAAATGTTGTATCCAAGATAGAAGAAATTCGGAAAGATGGAAGACAAACAAGAACGGCAGTGAGTTTAATGGATAGAAAGTTGTATCCAACCGTCCAAAAACAGCATCAGAACTCGAAAATCCTCTTCAAATCTTTCCCATTTTATATTACCCAAAAAGTGAGTAAAATGCAAGGGTTTGCACAAAAAATATCAAACAAATTCGGTGATTTGCCCGATGGAATAGACGTGAAATTTTGGTATAATAGTTTAGCATTCACAGAGAAATGTTTATCGTATGACAAGCAGAGCAACGATAAGACCGCCGTGCTTCGCGCCAGCGGCTACCATTTGGGAGGTAAACACGCATGAGCAAAAAGTATCTGTACTACTTCAGCGAAGGCAACGATGCCTTTGGCGGCGACAAGGTCACCATGAAGAACATTCTGGGCGGCAAGGGCGCTGGTCTGGCTGAGATGACCGCAGCCGGTATGCCGGTGCCGCAGGGCTTCACCATCACCACCGAGGCCTGCACCCAGTACTACGCAGACGGCCGCCAGATCAACGACGAGATCACCGCTGACATCTTCGAGCACGTCAAGGGCCTCGAGAAGATCACCGGCAAGACCTTCGGCGACAACGAGAACCCGCTGCTGGTCTCCGTCCGCTCCGGCGCACGTCAGTCCATGCCCGGCATGATGGACACCATCCTGAACCTCGGCCTGAACGATGAGGCTGTCGAGGGTCTGGCCAAGAAGACCAACAACCCCCGCTTCGCATATGACTGCTACCGCCGCTTCGTGCAGATGTTCGCCGACGTCGTCATGATGGTCCCGAAGAGCCTGTTCGAGGTCGAGATCGATAAGCTGAAGGAAGTCAAGGGCGTCAAGAACGACGTTGACCTGACTGCTGACGACCTGAAGGAGCTGGTCGGCACCTTCAAGAAGATCTATGAGGACAACGAGGGCAAGCCCTTCCCCCAGGACCCCAAGGATCAGCTCATCGAGGCTGTCAAGGCCGTCTTCCGCAGCTGGGACAACCCCCGTGCAAACGTCTATCGTAAGATGAACGAGATCCCCTACGAGTGGGGCACCGCTGTCAACGTCCAGCAGATGGCTTTCGGTAACTCCGGCGACCGCTCCGGCACCGGCGTTGCATTCACCCGTGACCCCGCCACCGGCGCTAAGAAGCTGATGGGCGAGTACCTCATCAATGCACAGGGCGAGGACGTCGTTGCCGGTGTCCGCACCCCGTCTCCCATCAGCCACCTGCACGAGCAGATGCCTGAGGTCTACGACCAGTTCGTCGAGATTGCTACCCGTCTGGAGAACTACTTCCGCGATATGCAGGATATGGAGTTCACCATTGAGGACGGCCACCTGTATATGCTGCAGACCCGTAACGGCAAGCGTACCGCTCAGGCTGCTCTGCAGATCGCATGTGACCTGGTGGACGAGGGCATGATCACCGAGCAGGAGGCTGTCCTGCGCGTGGAACCCAAGCAGCTGGATACCCTGCTGCATCCCCAGTTCGACGCAGCTGCCCTGAAGGCTGCTGAGGTCGTCGGCAAGGGCCTGGCAGCTTCTCCCGGTTCCGCCTGCGGCCAGATCGTCTTCACCGCCGAAGAGGCTGAGGAGATGGTCAAGTCCGGCAAGATGAAGAAGGTCGTTCTGGTCCGTCTGGAGACCTCTCCCGAGGACATCGTCGGCATGCAGGTGTCTCAGGGCATCCTGACCGTCCGCGGCGGCATGACCAGCCACGCAGCCGTTGTTGCTCGTGGTATGGGTACCTGCTGTGTCTCCGGCTGCGGCAACGACAACGACGTGAAGATCGACGAAGAGGCTAAGACCTTCGAGCTCAACGGCCACAAGTTCGTCGAGGGCGACTGGATCTCCATCGACGGCTCCACTGGTAACATCTACGGTGAGCAGGTCGCTACCGTCGCCGCCACCGGCAACAAGAACTTCAACCGCTTCATGGGCTGGGCAGACGCCGCTCGTCAGCTGCTGGTCATGACCAACGCCGATAACCCGCGCGACGCACAGCAGGCAGTTGACCTGGGTGCTGAGGGCATCGGCCTCTGCCGTACCGAGCATATGTTCTTCGCTGAGGACCGCATCAAGGCTGTCCGTGAGATGATCTGCGCACGTACCGTGGAAGAGCGCGAGGCTGCTCTGGCCAAGGTCGAGCCGTTCCAGCAGGGTGACTTCGAGGCGATGTACCGCATCATGGGTGAGCGCCCGATGACCATCCGTTATCTGGATCCGCCTCTCCACGAGTTCCTGCCCAGCAAGGACGAGGACATCAAGGAGCTGGCTGCCGACATGGGCATGACCTTCGATGACCTGAAGAACGTCGTTGCTTCTCTGCACGAGTTCAACCCCATGATGGGCCATCGTGGCTGCCGTCTGGCTGTCACCTACCCCGAGATCGCAGCAATGCAGACCCGCGCTGTTATCAAGGCAGCTCTGAACGTCTCTGCTGAGACCGGTTATATCATCACTCCGCACATCATGATCCCGCTGGTCGGCGAGGTCAAGGAGCTGAAGTTCGTCAAGGACGTTGTCGTCAAGGTCGCAGACGAGCTCATCAAGGCTTCCGGTGTCGACATGAAGTATCTGGTCGGTACCATGATCGAGATCCCCCGTGCAGCTCTGACTGCCGGCGAGATCGCCAAGGAGGCTGAGTTCTTCAGCTTCGGCACCAACGACCTGACCCAGATGACCTTCGGCTTCAGCCGTGACGATGCTGCCAAGTTCCTGGGCGCTTACTACGAGAACAAGATCTACGAGAGCGATCCGTTCCAGCATTTGGATCAGGTCGGCGTCGGCAAGCTGGTCAAGATGGCTGCACATGACGGCCGTGAGACCCGTCCCGATCTGGGTCTGGGCATCTGCGGCGAGCACGGCGGCGATCCCTCCAGCGTCGAGTTCTGCCACAAGGTTGGTCTGGACTACGTCAGCTGCTCTCCCTTCCGTGTGCCTATCGCACGTCTGGCCGCTGCTCAGGCTGCGATCAAGAACCCCCGCAAGTAATTGAGTGAGAGCTTGAAAAAGCACAAGTAAAGTATATGAACCACCCCGGTTTCTGTGATAGGAAACCGGGGCGGTTTTTTGCGCTCACGGAGGGGTAGATAAAAAACATAGTATGAATATATACTATATAAAAATGAATATATGCTAAAATTTCGGGAAAATACTTGTATTTTCATTAAAATGGGTGTATTATAACACCTGCCGACGAAATGCCGACAATCAACGAGAGAGGGATCGATACTATTATGTCTTTGAAGAAGAAAATTGCTGCGGCTTTCATCGCCTGTGCGATGACGCTTGCCGTGGTTCCTTCCGCCTTCGCCTGCACGGCACTCTATGTCGGCAGCGACCTCACCGAGGATGGCACCACCATGTTTGGCCGGATCGAGGATCTGGGCACCAACGATTACAACAAGCTGTTCAACATCAGCCCCGCCGGGAAGCACACCGCGGGCGAGGTGTACGAGGGCTGCTACGGCTTTACCTACACCTTCACCCACGACAGCTACCGCTACACTGCCCGCCGGGACGACAACGGTCTGGGTGTCTGCCCAGACTGCGACAGCACCCACGAGCACACCCCCTATGAGGAGGCTGGCACCAACGAGAAGGGCGTCATGGTCTCTGCCACCGAGTCTCTCTACGGCACCGACGCCGTGCTGAGCGTAGACCCCTATGTGGACAACGGCATTGAGGAAGCTGAGATCACCACGGTGCTGCTGAGCGAAGCTTCCACGGCCCGCGAGGGTGTTGCCCTGCTGACCTCCATCTACGACAACGCCGGTGCAGCCGGCGGCTCCGGCGTGTTCATTGCCGACCAGAACGAGACCTGGTTCGTGGAGAACCTGACGGGCCACACCTACCTTGCCCTGAAGCTCTCCTCCAGCGTGGTCTTCATGCAGCCCAACATCGCCGCTATGGGCAAGATCGATCTGGATGACACCGACCATGTGGTGGCCTCTGCCAATTTGATCTCCGTGGCCCAGAAGGCCGGTACCTTTGTGGGCGACGCCGCTGCCAATGTCATTGATCTGGATGCCTCCTACAACGGCGACATCGCATCGGACCGCATGGCAGCCGGCCTGAACTACCTGTACGGCACCGACACCTTTACGAAGGACAACTACAGCGAGACCGACTTTGCTATCAGCAACGTCGGCGAGAACGGTGCCATCGTCCCGGTCTACTCCAACATCCAGTTGACCAAGAAGTTCTCGGTGGAGGATTCCATCCACTTCTTTCAGACGGAGCCCATCGGCAAGACGGGCAATGTGGAGACTCATCTGTTCCAGGTGAGCGCCACCGGCGATCTGAACACCGCCATTACCGAGTGGACCGCTTTTGACGACGACGTGTACAACGCCTTCGTCCCTTACTATCCGATGCTGACCACCGACACCGCAGATGTCTACAAGGTCTCGGTCCATAAGGTCACCCGTTCCGACGAGCAGCCCACCGAGGGCGTCTGGTACAAGGACCAGAAGGGCAGATACTACACCTACCCGGAGGACTGGACCAAGTCCTTCTACGGCGCACGGGATGCCCTGTCGAACCTGCTGACCTACGGCGATGTCTCCGAGAAGGACAAGGCTGCGGCCAAGGCAGACTATGCCGCTCTCCAGAAGGACATCATGAAGGAGTTTGCAGAGATGAAGGCTGCTGTCGCTGCTGCCGATACGAAGGAAGCAAAGCAGGCTGCCGCCACCACTGCAAGCAACAAGATGAGCGAGAAGGTCTACGAAAAGACTGTCAAAATGTACAATAAGCTTCAGAAGAAGCAGGAGGCCCGTGCATGGTTTGGGTCTCTGCTGAATAAAAACTTTTAAACTGAATCAGAATCGACTCCCCGAGAAGCGGAACAGCTCCCCCGGGGAGTCCTTTTTGTACAAAGAAATACCCCGGCCACCCTGCATCTGCGCAGAAAGCCGGGGCAAGGAGAAAAGGGAGAATGAAAAATGAAGAAGGTAACTTAGAATAGCGTTTTCGTATTCTGATAAACAGCCTTATACTTCTGATAGGCCTTATCATAGACCGATGCCGCCGCAGAATCGGGGTAGAGGACTTCGCTCTCAGCGGCTAGCTTCTTACCGAAGTCGCGGGTGACGTCGGTAAGGCCGACGCTCTCGGCGGCGATGATAAAATCGCCCAGAGTTTCCGTCTCACCGCTCTTGAGGCGGACGATGGGACGGTTCAGCACGTCGGCGAAAATTTGACACCAGACGCGGCTGTTGGCTGCGCCGCCGCCCAGAGGAATGGGGGAAATAGACTTCTTGGCAGCAGGCATAATTTCCATGCAGTCCCGCATAGAGAGTGCAACGCCCTCCATGATGGCGCGGACGAAAGCACCGTAATCGGTGGAAAGGCTCATGCCGAAGAAGACGCCCCGGGCGTCGGAGTCCCAGATGGGGGACTTTTCACCGGCCAGATAGGGAAGATAGACCAGACCGTTGCAGCCTGCGGGAACCTTCTCAGCCAGCGTGTTCATGTAATCGTAAACGGACAGGCCCGCAGCCTCGGCCTTCTGCTGGACGGCGTCGCCGAAGACATCACGGAACCAGCGCAGGGAGATGCCGGCGTTGTCGGTGGTCTGCAAAATGGTGTACAGGCCCTGATAGGGGCTGCGGCAGTTCAGCAGACGCTTATCGTAGATGGGCTCGCTGCCGATGTAGCAGATGCGGCCGCTGCTGCCGATGGTGAGGGCGACATCGCCCTCCTGCACAGCGCCTGCGCCCAATGTGGCCACTACGCTGTCCAGACAACCGGCAGACACCGGTGTACCGGCTTTTAATCCGGTGATGTGGGCAGCCTCCTCGGTGACGCCGCCCACGATGTCGCAGGGGTCGTAAGGGGTAGGCAGCAGCGAGAAGGGAATCTCCGCCTTTTTGGCGATCTCGTGGCTCCACTCGCCGGTGCGGATGTCGGACAGCGAGGTGAGGCTCATCCGGGGGCGGTTCATGGAGAACTTTCCGGTGAGCTTCTGGATAATGTAGCCGCTGGGCATCAGCATTTTATACGCCCGAGCCACCAGCTCGGGGCGGTTGTCGATGAGCCAGCGCAGGGAGGGTAGACAGAACGAGCCCTTGTCCAGTTTGTTCGCCGTAACGCGGAGGACGAGATCCTCACCGACACGCTCACGCAGCCACGCCACCTGCGGGTCGGCGCGCTTGTCATGGTGGCCGATGGCGTTGTACACCGGCTCGCCTGCCTCGTCCACCAGTGTCATGGCGTTGGTGCAGCTCAGGCCGATGGAGGCGATGCGGCTGCTGTCAATGCCCTGCTGCTCAAAGCAGTTGTGCAGATTCGTCTGGACGGCGTTCCACCAGCGATGGGGATCCTGCTCGGCCCAGGACGGCTGCGGGTATATCATGGAGTACTCCTGATAGGCGTGGGCAACAAGCTCACCCTTCAGGTCATAGATCGCACATTTTGTGCCGGTAGTGCCGATGTCAATGCCCAGCAGCAATGTTTCGTTTTGAGTCATATCCGAGGCTTTCCTCCTTTACCAATCAAAAGCGCAGTCCGTGGGAGGGCAGAGCGTTCTGCTGTGCTTTCGTCATAGCGATGCCACGGTCACCCAGAAGCAGGAAAAGCTTCGCCTCGTCCTCGATCTCCTCGATGATGTTCAGCGCCTCCTCCATGCTGCGGCCCACGGCCAAAGGACCGTGATTTGCCAGAAGCACCGAGTTGCGCTCTGCGATGAGAGGAAAGACGTGGTCGCACAGCTCTACCGAACCGGGCGTCATATAAGGAAGGAGGGGCAGCTCGCCCACGCGCATGCTGTAGCCGGGGGTATACACCGGGATAGCGCAGGAGGAGTCTGCATCCTTCATACAGGAAACGGCCACAGCATTGCTGCTGTGGACATGGACGAGGGCCGAGACGTCCGGGCGGGCGTGGTAGCAGGACAGATGCATCCGCCACTCTTTCGACGGGATGCCGCCGTTGGGGCAGGTGCAGCTTCCGTCCATCTGCAGCAGGACGAGGTCTTCTTCCTTTAAGGATTCCAAGCTCCGGCCGGAGGGGGTGATGAGTATGCCGTCGTCGCAGCGCAGGCTAATGTTGCCGCCGGAGCCGCTGACCAGCCCCTTGGCGTGGATGAGGTGGCAGGTATCGAGAAAAAGCTGTATAGAGCCGGTATGGTTCATAAAAGTAGCCTCTTTCTTTTTCGGTGCCTTTCTATACTATACCATAAAAGACATGCCGTGCGCGAGTACAGGACAGAAAAGGCACAGGATAGGGCCGGACGGGAGGTCCGGCAATGAAATGCGAAACGAAAGCGAAAATTTTTAGGTAAATTCTGAATTGATTGTAGCAAGTTGCAGGACAAAACGCAAGCGGCAAAACGCTCAAAATGGTGGTCTTTCTCGAAGCGATTTGCACAAAACGACGCGAAGGAGGCCGTCGGATCGGCAATATCCACAAGAAATTTTTGATTTTCTTGTGAAAAAGACATCTTGTGCCACTGCGCGAAGGTGTGATATGATAAGGCCAGCGAAATATTTAGGTAAATTTGGGGAACTTTCATGAACACAGTACAGAACATCGAGTGCATTACGGATCTCAGCCTGCTGGTCAATACCTCTTTAGTAGATGTGGTGGCAGACAAGATCCGGCAGAATATTTATACCGGCAAGTATGAGGCCGGCAAGAAGCTTATCGTCCGGGAACTGTCCGAGGAATTTGGTGTGAGCCATACGCCGGTGAAGGATGCGTTGAACCGTCTCATCTCCGAGGGCTATGTGGAGGCGCTGCCCCGCCGTAGCATGGTGGTGCGTACCTACACGAACGCCGAACTGCTGGATGCGCTGGAAGCTCGCATGATGTGCGAGGTTTTTTACGCAGATGCGATTATTGAGATGTCAAAAGGACACCCTGAGCTGGTGAAGGAGCTGGAGGAAGTGATGGCAACGACCCGCCGTTTGGTGGCGGAGCGCGGCGAACACTTCAACGCCGATTGGGTCGCAAATGAGGTGCGGTTTCATCGCTGCTATATGCTTTACTGCGGCAACGCCCGTGTGGTCAAAATGCACCAAGACCTTGGGACCAACCGCATCACATTTCTGGCCTATCTCGGTGTCAACCATACTCCGCTCAAGCTGAGTACACTGGAGTGCAACCTCATGGAGCATCAGGCCATCGTGGATGCTATCGCAGCTGCAGACTCTGCCCGCTTCATCAATGCAGTCACCCGCCACATCGCCCGCGCCACCGACGACTACGCCACCGATGACGAATGCCGTGCCAAGGCTGCCCGTATCAAGGCACTGAAAGCAAAATACGAAGTTTGATACAGATTGATTTTTATTTTTGGATCAAATGCAGGAGACCTGAATAGAAACGGGTCTTTTCACTCTAATATTTACCCAAAAATTTAAAATTTTAGAGCGGGATATAGCCTGCGCGCAGCAAATATACTGAACCCGACCTGTTGAGAAAGACTCCGCAGGTTCAAAAAGGAATAAGAAAATTTAGGAGGATATCGATTATGAAAATCTCTCGCAGAAATTTCCTGAAGGTTCTTGGCTCTGCAACAATGGCAGGCGCTCTGGCAGCCTGCGGCGGTTCTTCTTCCACCAGCGCTGCTGTCTCCGGCGCAGCATCGACTGCCGCAGCGGCAGCGCCCGGCACTACTTATACGATGAATATCGGCTCGGTCATGAGTGCATCTCACCCCTCCATCGTCGCGCTGCAGAGCTTTGAAAAGGCTGTTGAGGAGCGCACTAACGGCGGCATTCAGGTCGAGATCTACACTGATAGCGCGTTGGGCGGTGAGAGCGACCTGATTGAGCAGGTGCGTGGCGGTTCCACAGAGGCCTGCATGCAGATGGGTGCTGCAAACTTCGAGGGCATCAACGCAGAGGTCAACGTGGCCCTGTTGCCCTTTCTGTTTACCAGTCTGCACAATGCTCGTAATGCATGGGGCGGCGACTTCGGCGCTCAGTTCTCCGAGAAGCTCATCGAGCCCATGGGATTCAAGGTCCTGTCCATCTGGGAGAGCGGCTACCGTCACATGACCAACAACACCCGCCCGCTGAAAAAGCCCGAGGATCTGAAGGGAATCAAGTTCCGCACCAACGAGAACAGCATGAAGGTCGCCATGTACGACGCACTGGACGCTTCCATCGTCATCATGGCCTTCTCGGACGTCTACACCGGCCTGCAGAACGGCACCATCGACGGTCAGGAGAACCCGCTGTCCAACATCTACTCTGCCTCTCTGCAGGACGTGCAGAAATACCTGTCCCTCACCGGCCACATGTACGATGCCGCCCCCTTCGTCTGCAATATGGACTGGTTCAACAGCCTGCCCACCGAGTATCAGGAAATCTTGATGGAAGAGGCCAAGAACGCCCGTGAGGTCGATCTGGAAGAGAGCGATGAGAACAAGTACCTCGAGCTGCTGAAGGAAGCAGGCATGGAGGTCAACGAGGTCGATAAGGAAGCATTTCAGGCCAAGGTGGACGGCGTGTGGGCTGATTACGCCTCTCAGTACGCCGACGGCCAGAGCTGGATCGATCTGGCTACCTCCTTCAATAAATAAAGATGGGCACCTGTCAATCTCCGAGAGAAAGGAAGGAATAGATTTTGGCAAAGAAACTTCTCGATACCATCAAATTCCTGTTGCGGCTCATCAGCTGCATCTCGATCTGCCTGCTGGTGGTCATCGTGTTCATGCAGGTCATCAACCGCAACTTCTTTGACCACTCATTTACTTGGGTGGAAGAGGTTGCCAGCATGGCGATGGTCTTTATTACCTATCTGGGCGCGGCTATGGCCACTATCAACAACGGCAACACCCGTATCGACTTCTTTATCCGCAAGCTCCCGACCCCGGTGTATAACGCCTTCGAGCTACTCGACGACGTTATCTGTATCGCGTTTCTGGTCATCGTGTCCACCATCGCCTATAAGCAGATGATGACCAGCTGGCCCATGCAGACCCCCGCCCTCCGTCTGCCTCAGGGCATCAATTATCTGGCCATCCTGCTGGGCTGCGTGCTGATGATTGTCTTCTATGTGGTTTGGGCCATCCTGCACCTGATGAAGTTGATGGGCAGGGATACCTCTAAGGAAGAGGAGGAATTGAATCGATGAATACTGGATTGATCCTGATGTTTGTTGCGCTGGCGGTCTGCCTCCTCATCGGCGTGCCGGTCGCATTCTCCATCGGCATCAGCTGCATGACTCTGCTCTACGTCAACGGCGGCCCCTCGATGGATATTCTGCTGCAGCGTATGGTCAGCGGCGCAAAGAGCTTTAACATGCTGGCGATGCCCATGTTCATCTTTGCCGGTGCCTTGATGGTCTACGGCAGTACACCGCGATTGATAAAGCTGGCGAATATGCTGCTTCGTAAATTCCCCGGTGGTCTGGGTGCAACGGCTATGGCTGCCTGCGGCTTCTTCGGTGCCGTTTCCGGTTCCGGTGTCGCCTCTGCTGCCGCCATCGGCAAGATCATCGGCCCCTCCATGCTGGAGGAGGGGTATCCCAAGGGCCTGACGGCCGGCCTTATCGCAGCCGGCGGCACGATGGCCTGCATCATCCCACCCAGCATCGTCATGGTGGTCTACGCCCAGTCGGCCAGCGTCTCCGTGGGCGATATGTTCCTCGGCGGCGTGGCCCCCGGCCTGTTGACCATCATCGCCCTCATCGTCCTGAATAGCTTCTTCGCTGTCCGTCGGCAGAAGAAGGAGAACAAGGACCCCCACGAGTACACCGCCAATGAGCGCATGAAGATCATTCTGGATGCTCTGCTGCCCCTGCTGATGCCCGTGGCCATTCTGGGCGGCGTCTTTTCCGGTCTGTGCACCGCTACCGAGGCCGCTGTCGTGGCTGTGGTCTACGCGCTGTTCCTCGCCGTGTTCGTCTACCGCGAGCTGACCCTGAAGGACTTCTTCAAGGTGTCTGCTGACGCTGTCGTTTCCACCGGCGTCATCATGCTCATCATCTCCGTCGCTTCTCCCTTCGGCTGGCTCATGTCCACTCAGAAGGTGCCCCAGATGTTTGCAAGCTGGCTGATGAGCATCACCGACTCCAAGTTCCTTATCCTCGCCTTCATCTTCCTGCTGCTGATGATCCTTGGTATGTTCATGGAGACGGTCTGCATCATCATCCTGACCACCCCCATCCTGTTGCCCATCGCGGTATCGGTCGGTCTGACTCCGCTCCACTTCGGCATCGCCCTGCTGATGACTCTGATGGTCGGCAGCCTGACCCCGCCGCTGTCGGTCAACCTGTTTACCTCCTGCCGTGTGCTGGGCATGAAGGTGGACGAGGCCTTCCCCGATACGCTGTACGTCATCGGCACGGTGTCACTCATGGCAATCCTGACCTTCGCTATCCCCGGACTGGCGGAATTCCTGCCCGCTGTTCTGGGCGGCTAATAAAAATGCAGCTGCGCTACCATTGCATGACAAGTCCCCGGTCTCTGTTTTCAGAAGCCGGGGGCTTTTTGCGTCTTCTCCGCTGCATTTCGCCCGAAAGTATGTTTCAATAATGGTGCTGGAAAATCCACATTTGCCCGGTGTCTATGCGGATTGGAAAAGCACTTCAAGGGAACAGTGCAGGATCAGAGCAAGACTTATTCCAGAAAAGAACGATTGAAACTCTGCTATATGGTCATGCAGGATGTGAACCACCAACTCTTTACCGAAAGTGTTCTGGATGAAATTCTGCTCAGTATGAGAACTGAGGATATGTCCCGAAAGAATCGAAGCCCGGAAGAAAAAGCCCGCAGAGCAAAAATCCGTGAATTGCTGCAGATGGCAAACATCGACAGCATGGATGACATCCAGAACTTGTTCAAGGAAACCATTGCCGAATTCATGGAGAATGGTCTGGAGGCTGAACTGGATGAGGACCTTGGTTACAGCAAATACGACTACAAGAACAAAGCTACGGACAACAGTCGGAACGGTCACAGCAGCAAAAATCTGCGGACCAGTTTCGGCGATGTCGAGGTTTCTGTTCCCCGTGACCGGAAGGGTGAATTTGAACCGCAGCTTCTGAAAAAGAACCAGACCAGCATCAGTCAGGATATCGAAGAAAAGATCCTGTCCATGTATGCGAAAGGCATGACGACCGGCGACATCGAGGCGCATATTCAGGATATCTACGGGTTGTCTGTGTCTGACACTACGGTAAGCCGGATCACGAATAAGATCCTGCCTGTGGCGAAAGAATGGCAGCAGCGGCCTCTGGAATCGATCTATGCCGTAGTTTTTCTGGATGCGATCCACTACCATGTCCGTAGTGAAGGGCAGATCGTAAAGAAAGCAGTGTACATTGCCATCGGCCTTGATCTGGACGGCCGCAAAGATGTTCTGGGCATGTGGGTCGGCGAGAATGAGAGCGCAAAGTTCTGGGCGACCGTACTGAATGGTCTGAGAAATCGGGGCGTAGAGGATATTTTTATCGCATGTACAGACAATTTGACTAGTTTCGATACAGCCATCCATGCAGTGTTCCCGGAAACGGAGATTCAGAACTGCATGATTCACCAGCTGCGGAATTCCAGCAAATACGTTTCTTACAAAGACCTGAAGGCTCTCATGTCCGATCTGAAAGCCGTGTATGCAGCAGTGGACGAGCAGGCCGCTCTGGACGCTTTGGAGACTTTCGCGCAGAACTGGGACAACAAATATCCCAAGATCGCAAAGTCGTGGCGGGAAAACTGGGCTAACCTCAGCACCTACTTCAAATATCCTCAGGAAGTCCGCCGTCTGATCTATACCACGAATACGATTGAAGGTTTTAATCGGCAGCTGCGGAAGGTCACAAAATCCAAGAGCGTTTTCCCGACAGACGACAGTCTGCTGAAAATGCTGTATCTGGCGATGATGGATATTACGAAAAAGTGGACAGGTCGGCGGCAGGACTGGAGCCGCATCCATGCGCAGCTGTCCATCTATTTCGCTGAGCGTATGCCGGATTAACACCCGCTGCGGAGGAATGTCAAGGGTATATGAACGGCTTCGCCGCCCTTGACATTCCCCCTTGCCGGCGTTATGTTGTTGTTAAGGCGACAGCCGGTTTCGCCGTCTGCCGCCTCATATTAAAATTGCTCTTGTTTTATGGCTGTCTGGACTTTACACAAAATTTGGGAAAGACCCGGCAGCAGACCGATGAATATCACATGGCGGCTGGATTGCCCGATTCCAGCGAAGTTTTTGAAGAAGACGAATAATAAGTTGGTAGTGGGCCGATGTACTTTGCATGATTTAGAGGAGATTTCTATGGACGCACGAAAGCACTTAATCATCATAAAAGGAAAAGACCAGACGGACTCGGTTGCGAGCTTTCAGTTCCATGACGGGAAGTGCGAGGTCGTCTATATCAGTGCGCCCAATAAGACATACAGCTTTCAGCGTAGCAATGTGGAGATCCTACCCCTGCAAAAGAAAATCGACCCTGCACGGGTGATTGTCACCGCAAATGGGCAGACCATCAGCGGAATTGATGAGATTCTCGACTTCAGTGGGTATTATCGTATTGTCCGCAGCGGAAAGAGAGATTTATCATTCCGTAGGAGCGAAGTGCAGTTCCAGCAAAATTGCCTGACAGACGGTAAAAATCAAGAAACATTCCAATATTTCAAGGAGACTGCCGCTGCAATCAGTCTGGTGGCGGAAAACGGTATCAACATTCTAAGCATGCAGTATGACAAGATCCAGCAGGTCAGCGAGGATACCGTGTTGGCAAGCTATCTTGCACCGCAGAAAGACGTCAAAATGCCCCAGATGCCGGAGGCGGTGATCTATCCGTTTGGCTTGAACCAAAGTCAGAAACTGGCGGTGGAGCGGGCGCTTTCTTCCAAAATCAGCATCATTCAGGGGCCTCCGGGTACTGGAAAGACACAGACGATCCTGAATATCATCGCCAATGTTGTCCGCAGTGGAAAAACCGTGGCAGTTGTCTCCAACAACAATTCCGCAACGCATAATGTTGTGGAAAAGCTGGAAAAGAAGAATGCTGATTTTCTGACAGCATTTCTCGGAAGCCTTGCCAACAAGCAAAAGTTCCTGGAGAACCAAACTGGCGCCTATCCGAATATGAGCGATTGGGAAATGCCACCAGAGGAGCAACAGCAATTAGACCGGGAAACGACTGCGCTTTCCAAAGAACTGAACGAAATGCTCAATGCTAAAAACCGCATTGCGGAAATTGAGCAGGAGTTCTTGCGGCTAAACCCGGAGCAGCATTATTTTGAGGAATATTACGCAAGTTACAGTGATGTGCCAATGGAGAGCCTGGACAAGCTGTCCTCACAGAAGCTTCTTGCGCTTTGGATGGAATTTGAACAGCACGCAGAGTGTGAGACTCGCTTGGGTCTGTTGCAAAAAATATCTATCATGTTCCGATTTAACCGTAATGCGCTCAAATTGTTTATCCGTTCCCCGGAACAGGTCATTCCCTATTTGCAGAGTCAGTTTTATTCGGTGAAGAGGCGGGAACTGGAGGCTGAAAAGCAGGAATTGAACCAAAAGCTGGAGCGCTACGCTTTCGACGCGAAGATGGACGAGCTCACACAGAAGTCCCTGCGGCTGTTCCGGGCGGAGCTGGCAACACGGTATCATTGGCGGAATAATAGACGATGCTTTGAAAAGAATGATTTCCGCCGGAATTCCGAAGAGTTTACCCGCGAGTATCCGGTGGTGCTTAGCACGACCTATTCCATCAAAGGAACGCTGAGCATCGATTATATCTACGATTACTTGATCGTGGATGAAGCCTCACAGGTCGATTTAGCCACAGGGGTGCTGGCATTTTCCTGTGCGCGGAATATCGTAATTGTCGGGGACTTGAAGCAGCTCCCCAATGTGCTGACAGAGGATGACATTCGCACCAGCGATGCCATTTGGCAGAAGTATTCCTTGGATGAGCGTTATCGCTTTTCTACCCACAGTTTGCTGTCCTCTGCATTGGAAATATGGCAGGATGCACCTGTTACGCTGCTGCGGGAACACTACCGCTGTCACCCGAAGATCATCAATTTCTGCAATCAGAAGTTCTACCACAGACAGCTGATTGTTATGACAAAAGACCATGATGAGCCGGATGTATTGACCATGTACCGGACGATTGCCGGTAATCACGCCCGTGGGCATCTCAACCAGCGCCAGATTGATGTCATCCAGCAGGAGGTGCTTCCACGGCTGCATCAGCAAAATTTCCAGAGCATCGGTATTATCACGCCATATCGGGATCAGGTGACAGCCATCCGCAAGCAGCTGGGAGATACTTATGAGGTGGACACCGTCCACAAGTTTCAGGGGCGAGAACAAGATGCGATCATTCTGACCTCAGTCGACAATGTCATCACAGATTTTGTGGATGATCCCCATATGCTGAATGTGGCGGTTTCCCGTGCGGTTCATTCGCTGGCAGTGGTCACATCGCAGGATCCGCGCAATGACCAGACCAACTACGGCGACCTAACGCGGTACATCGAATATAACAATTTTGAGGTTATCCAGAGCCAGGTCTACTCCGTATTCGATATGCTCTATCAGGGCTATGCCGAGCAGCGCAGGGCATATCTCCAAAAACATAAGCGAGTATCGGAGTACGATTCCGAGAATCTCATGTACTCTGTGATTCAAGAGGTGTTGTCTGAGGAGGCGTTTTCCTCTATCGGTTGTGCAGTGCATGTTTCTCTTGCGACACTGGTGAAGAACTATGAACCGCTGACAGAGGGAGAACGCCAATATGCCTGCAATCCATTGACCCATGTGGATTTTCTGCTGTTCAATCAAATGGATAAACAACCTGTGTTGGCTATTGAAGTGGACGGGACTGGCTTCCACGAAGCGAGGAGTAAGCAGGAGGAGCGAGACATAAAGAAAAACTCCATTCTGGAGAAGTGTGCCGTTCCGCTCCTGCGCCTTCGTACAGATGGTAGTGGAGAAAAAGAGAAAATCAAAAATGCACTAAAAGGAGAATAATCATGCCGAAAATTATCAGGAACGCGATCAGATGCAAGAAATGTGGAGATGTTATCGAAAGTAAGACTGTCCATGATTTCAAGTTTTGCTGCTGCGGCTCCTGCGCCGTGGATGGCGGCCGCGACTACCTTCGTAGATGCGGAAATCGTGAAGATTGGGAAGAGCTGGCTGAAGCGGAGAAGGTGGAGGACAACGGCGCGTTGGCTTGAATCTGGGTGATTGGGAATTGAGGTGATAGGATGTCTCTTAAAATTCAGGGCAATACCGCATAATGCAAACCAGTAGCAAACGTGCTATAATAGCACAATGAACAAACAAATGAGTTTGTCAGCCCTGAGCGATGAGCTGTCGCAGGTGCGGACAAAGAAACGAGAATTTTTAGCAGAGATCGACCGAATCGTACCGTGGGGAGAATGGATCAGCCTGATCCGACCGTACTATTATAAAGGAGAGCGCGGAAATAAGCCCTACGATTTGGAACAGATGCTTCGGATCTATCTGGTGCAGAATCTGTACAACCTGTCGGATAGGACAACGGTAGCCGAAGTAATTGATAGCCGGGCTTTTTCGGATTTCTGCGGGGTAGAGTCCAGTAATCAGGTGCCGGATGGAGATACGCTGGGCAGATTTCGGAATATCCTTCTGAAAAACGGTATTCAGCAGGAACTGTTTGCACAGGTCGTGGAACTTCTTACGCAGCGTGGTCTGATTCTGAAACGCGAAACAATTGTAGATTCTACATTTATTGAGGCTCCCTCTTCAACGAAGAATCAGAAGAAAGAGCGTAATCCGGAAGCACATTCTGCGAAAAAAGGAAATGTCTGGCATTTTGGGTATAAAGCACACATCGGTGTGGATTCTGAAAGCGGACTTGTCCACACAGTACAGATAACTGCTGCCAATGTGCATGATGTCTGTGTTACTGCCGACCTTCTCACCGGTGAGGAAGAACAAGTCTACGGTGACAGCGGATATCTTGGAGCAGAAAAGCGGCGCGAGCATGAGAAATCTTCGGTTCGTGCCAAAGTCGAACACGTCTTTGCGGTTCTGAAACTCCAGCTTCGATACCGAAAGACACGATACCGAGGTTTGCAAAAACAAACTGCAAAAGTGAATATCCTGCTTGCATTAGCAAATCTACTCCTCGCTGACAGACCCTGTCTGACGGCTTGACTTGTTTTTGCCTTGCGAGCAAATTCAGGAGTGCTTCCAGCTGTTTACGGGTTGGTTGCTTTCCGTTTTTTCTTTTATGGCATTGTGCGGTGTTGCCTTAAATAAGATGGCGGAAGGATGATATGGTGTGGAGCTGTGTATTTCTGGATTTAGCAAGCGGTAGAGTGAAAAGTTCACATGGGCGTGATTGATTCAGTCTATGTGATGTGATAATATAAGAGAAAAGAAATGCGGTGAGTCTGTGGCAGAAAAGGACGCATCTGAAAAGATTCTGGAGTCCTACAATGATGTATTCTCCGATATTGTAAATGTACTGCTATTCAACGGAAGGCAAGTTTTAGGTGCAGACGAATTGGAAGATCAGGCTCCACGCTCCTACTATAAAGTAGATGGCAAGACTCGTGAGATCGAGCGGGATGTTGCCAAACGCTGGAAGAACGGAAATATTCGCGTGGCCTGTATCGGTTTTGAAAACCAGACCGCTTTTGATCCAAATATGCCGCTCCGTGTCATGGGTTACGATGGCGCAGAGTATCGGGCGCAGTTACTTGGTGATAGCGAAAATCTCTATCCAGTTGTGACGTTGGTGCTTTACTTTGGTCACGATAAGCCGTGGAGTGGGCCGCTTTCTCTGAAAGAACGATTGAATGTCCCAAAAGAGTTTGAGCCATACGTCAACGATTATAAAATCAACCTGTTCCAGATTGCGTATCTGACTCGTGAGCAGGTAGAATTATTCCAAAGCGATTTCAAGGTCGTTGCAGACTACTTTGTACAGAAAAGAGAGAATGGCGACTATGTGCCAAGCTCACAGGATTTGACTCATGTGCAGGAAACGCTTCAGTTGTTGAGCATCATGACGAATGACCACCGATTTGAAGACGCATACAATACCAGTACCGATGACAGGAAAGGAGGCCCACGCAATATGTGTGATGTGCTTGATAAAGTGGAAAACAGAGGCATTGAAAAAGGCATCGCGGAAGGCGAGAGCCGCGGAGAAAACAAAATGGCTTTACTGGTAAAGAAGCTCCTTGACCAGAATCGCATTGACGATGTAAAGAGGGCTTCCGAAGATGAAAAGAGCCGTGCGGAGTTGATGAAAGAGCTTGGAATCAACTGAAAATTTTCAAATGACGTATTATCGTAAATCCGAACGCTCTGTAATTTTGGCACCCGCTCAGGCTGCTATCAAGAACCCCCGCAAGTGATTGCGTGAGCGCTTGAGAAAGCACGAATAAAGCATAACAAACCGCCCCGGTTTCCGTAACAGGAAGCCGGGGCGGTTTGTTATGCCTTACAGGCCAGCTGGAGAAAACGGGCAAAAGGTACATGCTCAGATGTTGTCAATGGGGAACATGGGGCGCATGATGCGCTTGAAGGGAATCAGACGGGTGTCCTGCGGGGTGGCACCGTCGGTGAGGGACATCACGCACAGGGCACCGGCAGCTTTGAGCTCTGGATGGATATAACCCTGTTTGACTACGATGATGTCAAAGTTCTTCCAGTCCACGCCGCAGGCATCCAACTGGTGCTCCTCCACAAAGGAGTGGTTGTTGTCGGTGATCGTTAGTACCAGCGGGGTACCCTCTACAGCAACGGTCACCAGCGGGCCATAGCTGCCGTCCTCGCCGTACATGTGGGTACCCTCCTGTATGCCTTTGTATAGTACCCGCAGAGTCAGCGGAACTGGAGCCGACAGCGAATCAAAACCCATGCCGACAGAAGCATTCGTTACGGTGTCAATGGGCAGGCTGAGCAGGGCGTGGCAGAGTTTTGCATCATGGATGGCAGCAAACAGCACCTTTTTGTGCAGATCCGGCACAGCCAGCACCTGACGCAGGATAAAGGTGTTAGCGCCCTGAGCACCGCTGGTCACGTTGTCGCCGGAGTCGGTGATAAACGACGGTTTGTCCGGGCAGTTCAGCGCCATGCGCAGAGCTTCGTCCGGCTGGGCGGTAGTGCCGGTGTAGTGGAACTCATGGCGCTTGCCCCACACATAGGCGGCCAGCTCGTCGGCTTTCTGCTCGGCATAGGCATGGTCGGCTCCGGTGGCAGGGATCACCACCACGCCGCAGCCGGCCTCTGGGCAGTCATGCCGCAGGTAGCCCACATGCCAACTGGCGCTGAGGATGCGGGGATCTTTCTCCATCTCGTCCATGTACTGGTTGAAGGAACGCACCGGCTCGTCGGCAGAAACGCTCTGTTCTCCACCCAAAATCAGCGGCAGCTTGCGGTATACCGGTGTGATGTTCTGACGGTGGCGGATCAGTTCGATCAGGGCGCGGCAGGTGCGCTGTACGGTCTGGGCAATGTCGGTGTGGGGAGCCTCACGGTAACTGCGGATAAAGGTGGTGTTCTCCACATACTCTTTGGTCAGGTTGCCGTGCGGATCACAGGAGACCGCCAGTGGCAGGTAAGGACCCACGATCTGCCGGATGGCGGCCACCAAATGGTGCTCGCCGGAACCGATCTCTTCCACATAGCTGGCACCGTGCAGGTGCAGGTAGATACCGTCCAGATCCCGCAGGTTGTCGCGCACGGCATTCAGGATGGTCTGTTCAATATAATCAAAGCAGGTCTTTTTCATCACGCCGCTGCAGGCAGCGTCTGCACAGATCACGGGCACCAGTTCAATGCCTAGGTCATCGAATACGTCGCCCACCTGCATATGGCTCAGGGCGTCACGTCCGTAGGAAAGGGCCACGTTGGGCAGGTCGCACTTCATGTCTACATGCTCATTGGCTTCCAGCTGAAATTTTGCAACAAGGATCTTCATAAGGCAGTTCTCCTTTTTTATCAAATGTCGTCTACCGGGAACATGGGACGCATGATGCGCTTGAAGGGCAGGCGGCGGGTATCCTGCAAGGTAGCGCCGTCGGTCAGGGACATCACGCACAGCGCGCCCTGCTGGGTCGGTTCAGGAAAGGCGTAGCCGGTCTTGACGATCACCACATCGTAGTCCATCCAGTCCACCCCGGCGGCAAGGGTCTGATGCCGCTCTACAAAGGGATGGTTCGTGTCAGTGACGATGACATCAATGGGCAGGCCCTCTACCGACACGGTGGCACAGCCGCCAAAATCGCCATGTTCAGCAAACAAGACGGTGCCCTCTTGACGGCCCAGATGCTTCAGGGTTACAGTGAGCTGTACCGGCTCGGTCAGGGAATCCAGACCCATGCCAAGGGTCAGAGGCAGGGTGTCACCAACGGTATGACCGGCCAGCAGGGTATAGACGGCGGGGTCCTGAATGGCGGCAAACAGCACCCGCTTGCCCTGCAGGGCTTCGGGTTTAGCCAGCACCTGCCGCAGTACCCATGTGTTGGCACCCATGGCACCGCTGGTGGTGTTGTCGCCGGAGTCGGTGAGGAAGGCGGGCTTACCGGTGCAGTGCAGTGCGGTCTGCAGGGCCTCGTCTGGTTCCTGAGTCAGGCCGGTATAGTGGAACTCATGGCGGCGGTCCCACACATAGGCGGCCAGCTCATCGGCCTTCTGCTCTGCATAGGGGCGGAACTCATTGGAAGAGGGAATCACCACGACACCGCAGCCGGCTACATCGGTGTCGTGGCGGATGTAGCCCACATGCCAGCTGGCGCTGAGGATGCGGTCATCCTTTTCCATCTCATCCATATACTGGTTGATGGAGCGCACCGGTTCGTCGGCGGAGACGCTCTGCTCACCGCCCAGAATTAGCGGCAGTTTGCGGTACACAGGAGTGATGCTGCGGCGGTGCTCCAACAGCTCCAACAGGTGGGAGCAGACAAAGCGGATGGTCTGCTCCACATCAGTGTGGGGGGACTCACGGTAGCTGCGGATGAGGGTGGTGCCTTCCACATATTCCTTGCACAGGTTACCGTGGGGATCGCATACCACAGCAATGGGCATGTAAGGGCCTACGATGCGGCGCACTTCCTTTAAGATATGGTGGTCGCCGGAGCCGATGCCCTCTACCTCACTGGCGCCGTGCAGGTGGAGGTAGATGCCATCCAGTTCGGAAAGATGCTCCTGCACAGTCTGCAGGATGGTGGACTCAATGTAATCAAAGGCGGTGCGCTTCATCACGCCGTTGGAAGCCGCATTGGCGTCCAGCGCTGGCACAAGGGTCACGTCAGGACGGTCAAACACGTCCCCCAGCTGCAGATGCGCAATGCAGCCCTGCCCGAAGTGCAGGCTGACATCATTTAGATTGCACTTTTTGGGGATGTTCTCATTGGCCTCCAGGATAAAGCGTGCAACAAGGATATGAAACATGCAAGATACCTCCTGTGTTGATCGAATTTGCAATGGAATAAGTCTATAAGACATTATAATACAATATAAGACGATTTACAATAGGCTCTCGGGCAAAATTTGCCGATGAAATACTGGATTTTACCACACAATTGTGTTATGCTCATAGTAGATTATAGAATGTGTGCTTTTGGAGGAAAAACAATATGCTGGTGCCGGACAGTGCGACCCCGCTTTATCTGCAGCTGGAAGAAATCCTGCGGCAGGAGATCCTTTCCGGCAGCCGCCGGGAGGGCGACAAGCTCTCCACCGAGAATGAACTGGTGGAGCAATACAAGGTGAGCCGCATCACGGTGCGGCGTGCCGTGGAGGAACTGTGCGAGGAAGGGCTGGTGGTGCGTCACCCGGGCAAGGGCACTTTTGTGACCGGGGTGGTGATGCGCAACGACCTGAACGCGCCCCGCGGCTGGACCGAAAATGCCATTGCCAACGGGTACAGGCCCTCCACCGTGTGCACAGAGCTGGACATGGTGCCAAGCACTGAAGTGTGCCGCCTGTTTGAGGTGAAGCAGGGCGAGGAACGCTACTGCCGCGCCCGGCGGGTGCGTGCCCTGAACGGCAAGCCGGCGGTGTATGAGATCGATTACTTTCCGCCGCAGGATGCGGAATTTTTGACAAAAGAGCTGTTGAGCGGGTCGGTGTTCCGGCTGCTGCGGCAGTGGAGAAAGCTGCGAGTCATCCGGGAAAAGGAGACCATCATTCGGGTGCGGTACGCCGATGCAGAAACAGCGGCTGCGCTGGGGTTTGCTAAGGGGCGGCCTGTGGTATACACCCGCACCTGCTATCTGGACGGCAAAGACCGGGTGGTGCTGCTGAATGAGCAGTACATTGACAGCGAACGCTATATGATCCGCACCGGCGGGCACGAGCTGCGACTGGACGAAACGGAAGAGAACGGGTAAAGAAACTGGAAAAATGGTGTAAGAGGGGCCATGGGAGTCCCGGTGAGGAAATGCTATGAATGCAATCGAACGAAAACGCTATATTCTGGATGAATTGCAGCGCAACGGCAGTGTGGTGATCACCGACCTGGCAGAGCGTATTCAGGTGTCCTCCATGACCATCCGGCGGGATCTGAATGCGATGGCTGAGGATGGCATGGTTACGCTGGAACACGGCGGCGCAGTGCTGAACAGCGGCTCGCTGTTTGAATGCAGCATCAGCTTCAAAAATGAGATCAATGTGTCCGAAAAGCAGTGCATCGCGGCCAAGTGTATGGAGTACATCAACGAAGGCGATTCCGTTTTTCTGGATGCGGGCACCACGCCCAACGAGCTGGCTGCGCTGCTGCGCGGCAAACGCAACATCAGTGTACTGACCCACTCTCTGCTGGTAGCCAACACCACCGCTACCATGCGGAACATCAAGCTCATCATGTGTCCGGGCGAGTTCCGTGAGAACTCCATGGCTTTTCTGGGGCCGCTGACCGATGATTTCATCCAGCATTTTCAGATCGATACCTTGTTTCTCTCGCTGGAGGGCATCGATCTGACTGATGGCCTTTCGGTGGTGGATGTGCAGGATGGCCATACCAAAAAGGTGCTGGTGGAAAAAGCTAAGCGGGTGATCTGCATGGCCGACCACAGCAAATTCAACAAGTCGTTCTTCTACAAGATCGCCCCCATTACGGATGTGGATCTGGTGATCACGGACGATGGTCTGGATGCAGCTACGCAGGAGCTGTTCCGGCAGAACAATATCCCGTTGGTGCTGGCCTGAGAATAACTTGAAATTAAAAGTAACATAAAATAACAAAAAAGAATGAACTTTTCGGAGAAAATGTTATCTTTCACCGGAAAGCTCATTCTTTTTTGCGTAAACGAGTCGAAAATTTAGTGAAAATGATGCAAAACTCGATTTTTTGTTTGTTAAAAGCAACAAATAATAACATTTACGAACAAAATATAACAAAAACTGATTGACTTTGACCCGGAGTGTGGTACAATGTAGAAAAGACGATGAATGGTTAAAACTCAACGGAATTCTGCGGGTTTTCGCTGCGGCCGAGCGGTGAATATATTTCACGGCTGTTCATCACATGAAGTGTAAAATGTGATATTTTGTAACATTTTACGGTACGAAAGGGAGGCATTTACTCATGGGCAAATATACAAAGATGTCCCAGCAAGTCCTGGAGAAGGTCGGCGGACTGAGCAACATCACCTTCGTTGAGCGCTGTGCAACACGGCTGCGCATCCATTACGCCAGCAAGTCCAAGGTGGATGTGGAAGCCATCAAGGGCATTGAACATGTCGTGGGCGTTGTGGACAAGACCGGCCAGGTGCAGATCATCATCGGACCGGAAGTCAACGATGCATTCAACGATTTCCTGGAGGTCTCCGGCTGGAAACCCACCGATGACCGCCCCACGGTCGTGGAGGAAGAGCCTGAAAAGAAGGGCTTTATGTACTGGGTCACGAAGTTCGGCAACTTCAGCGCAGCTGTCTTTATGCCGATCGTTCCCGCTCTGATCACCGGCGGCCTAATCCTTGCCATCAAGAACCTGCTGGTCAACTACCTTGGAATGAGCACCGACAGCGGCACCGCAAAGGTCTGCCTGGCTATCTTCAGCGCCGGCTTCTCCATGCTGCCCGTCTGGATCGGCTACACCATGGCCAACAAGCTCAAGATGGAGCCTATCATGGGCGCGTTCCTGGGCGCTGTCCTCGTCAGCAGCTCCATCAGCGGTGTTGAGGGTCTGGATTTCTTCGGCATCCCCATTCCCACCGTGGAATACACCTCCAGCGTGCTGCCCATCGTCATGGGCATCATCCTGATGTACTGGGTGGATAAGCTGCTCAAGAAGATCATCCCTGAAATGGTGCGTTACTTCTTAAAGCCGCTGCTTACCATGTTGATCGTCGTTCCCATTACGCTGATCGTCCTCGGACCCATTGGCACCGAGCTCAGCGGTGTGGTCGGCAATGCTCTTCAGGCATTCTTTAGCGCAGCAAGTATTATTGCAACTCCTGTTTGCTCTGCTATCTATCCCTATCTGGTCATGCTGGGCCTGGATAAGGCCATCACCCCCATCATGGTGGAAGGCATCTCCAGCATCGGTTACGACCTGGTTGTTACGCCGATGGGCTTTATCTCCAACCTGGCAGTCGGCGGCAGCGCACTGGCTGTTGCCATGCACCTCAAGGATAAGGGCCGCAAGGGCATGATCGCTTCCTTCGGTGTTACCGCACTGTGCGGCGTTACCGAGCCTGCTTTCTACGGCTCCCTGATCATGCGTCCCCGTGTGCTGGTGGGCACTGCCATCGGCGCAGCGGCCGCCGGCCTGATCGCAGGCATCTTCCAGCTGAAGAACTACGTTGTGGGCGGCTGCCCGGGCTTCCTGGCCCTGCTGTTCTTCCTGCCTCCTGACGGTTCCATGGGCAACATGATCGTGGCGCTGGCCTCCGGCATCGTGGCTGTGGTCGTGGCGTTCATCGCCTGCACCGTCATCCTCAAAAAGGCATACAAAGAGGACGTCTGATCCCTGTTTAGACTTTTGACATTCACAGCCATAATTTCATCATAAAGCAAAGCACAAAAAGCCAAGCACATTGATGCCTGTCGCCGCTACGGCGGCGGGCATCAATGTGTGCTCAGGCTTCTTTTGAGAGGGAGGATCTGCTATGGGCAGAAAAGTTCTGGTGGCGCAGTTTGTGACCGAGTCCAACGCCAACATCCCCTACAAAACTGATCTGGAAAATTATGACCTGCGGTTTGACGAGGACGCCATTTCTCAGATGAACATGGGCACCGTGTTCGCGGATGCCGGCATCGAAGTGGTACCCGCGGTCTATGCCAATGGCTTTTCGGGCGGTGTGGTCACCCGCAACGCCTTTGATTACATCGAGAACCGCCTGCTGAACGATATCCGCGCAAACCTCGGCACGCTGGACGGCATGTTCCTGCATCTGCACGGTGCCAGCGAGGTGGAGGACATCGGCTCCGGCGACCATCACATTTTGAAGGAAGTACGCAAGCTGGTGGGTCCGTATATGCCCATTGTAGTGGCCTGCGACCCCCACGGCAATCTGTGCAAGGAGTATGTGGACGGCACCACCGTGATCCGCAGCTACCGCGAGTCGCCCCACACCGACCTTGCCGACACAGTCAAGACCTGCTGCCGGTATCTGGTAGATCTGTTGGAGCACCGCCGCAACATCCGCCCCGCATACCGCAAGCTGCCGCTGATCCTGGGCGGCGAGCAGAGCGTCTCCGCCGATGAGCCGGTGCGCTCCATCAACCAGTACATGGACGAGATGGAGAAAGATCCCCGCATTCTCAGTGCCAGCTGGCATGTGGGCTACATCCGTCACGACACGGACGTAGCAGGCTGCGGCGTCGTGGTGGTGCCAAACTCCGAGGCTGATCAGGACTACGCCGAGCAGAAAGTTGACGAACTGGCCGCTTATGTGTGGGAGCGCCGCCATGAGTTCCACTACACCGGCCTGACGCAGGAACCGGAAGAGGCCATTCAGTCCGCGCTGAACTGCCCGGGCAAGCCGGTGTTCCTCACCGACTCCGGTGACAACACCACCAGCGGCTCTGTGGGTGCCAATACATGGGTGCTGCGGCAGGTCATGGCGTTGCCGGATACCAAGGGCAAGAACTTCTTGTTCGGCTGCATCACCGACCCGGCTGTAGTGGCACAGCTGGCCGATGTTCCGGAGGGCACAAAGACGCATATCCGTCTGGGCATGGATCTGGACGAGCTGTCCCGCCCGGTAGAGCTGGACGTGACCGTGAAGCACAAGGGTCGTCTGGAAGGCTTTATGGGCTATGAGGGAGATTACGGTGCCTGCGTGCTGGTGTCGGTAGAGGGCTACCCCATTGATATCATCATAGCCGAGGCGAGCCATGCTGTGGTGGAGCTGCATCAGTTCGAAGCAGCCGGTGCCCACTGCGCGGACTACGGCGTGGTGATCGTAAAACAGGGCTACATCTTCCCGGAGCTGAAGGAGCTTGGCGCGCTGTGCGTGATGTCCCTGACCGATGGCGCTACCCTGCAGGATACCCGCCGCCTGCCCTTCAAGCGCATCATGCGCCCCATGTTCCCGGTGGACGATATTTAAAAAAACAAAACGAGAGCTTATCAAAGAAAGGACTTGTACAGTATGGAAAAGCAGAAATTTCTCTGGGGCAGTGCAACTGCCGCATATCAGTGTGAAGGCGCTTGGGATGAGGACGGCAAAGGTCTGGGCGAGTGGGATGTATTCTCCCACGGCAACCCGCTGAACCTGAACGGTGCCACCGGCGATGTCTCCTGTGACTTCTATCACCACTACAAAGAGGACATCGACATGATGGCTGCCGGCAAGCAGAACACCTACCGCTTCTCCATTGCATGGGACCGTATCCTGCCCAACGGCCGGGGTGAGGTGAACCCCAAGGGCATTGAGTTCTACAACAATGTGATCGACTACTGCCTGGAAAAGGGCATCGAGCCAAATGTCACCCTGTTCCACTACGATCTGCCCAATGTCCTTGCGGAAGAAGGCGGCTGGGAGAACCGCTCCATCGTGGACGACTTTGAAGCCTATGCCAAGGTCTGCTTTGAGGCCTTTGGCGACCGGGTCAAGCTGTGGAGCACCATCAACGAGCCCAAGTACTACGCCTATTGCACCAATATGGTGGGCAACTATCCCCCGAACCACAAACTGGACTTTGACCGCTACTTTAAGCAGATGTACTACGAAGTGCTGGCCAGTGCCAAGACGGTGGCCCTGTACCACTCCATGGGTCTGAAGGGTCAGATCGGCATCGTGCACGACAGCAGCAACGTGGAGATCGCGCCGGGCACCAAAGAACCGGAAAAGGTCCGCCTGCTGGGCGACCTGTTCTATAACCGCCTGATCCTGGACACCTCCATCAAGGGCGAGCTGCCCGGCGAGCTGATCCCTCTGCTGCGGGAGAACGGCATTGAGAACGACTATATCAAGCTGGACGATGCCCTGATCTTTGCCAAGGGCAAGGTGGATTACATCGGCATGAACGTTTACAACCGCATGTACCTGACCGACTGGTCGGAGGGCGAGACCGAGGTGTTCCACAACAACCGCGGCGCAGGCTCCAAGGCCAAGGAGGGTATGCGCATCAAGGGCTGGTACGAGACCGCCATTGCCCCCGACACCAAGCGCAACCTCTGGGGCCGCGAGATCTACCCCAAGTGCATGTACAACACCCTGATGGAGATCCGGGAGCGCTACGGTGACATCCCGGTGTACATCACCGAGAACGGCCATGGCTGCTACGAGACCCCGGACGAGAACGGCTATGTGCAGGACGATGACCGCATCGAAATGATGCAGGGCTACATCGACTATATGCTTAAGGCCAAAAAAGAGGGCTGCAATGTGCTGGGCTACTATGCATGGTCTACCATGGATTTGTACAGCTGGGTCAATGGCTACGAAAAGCGCTACGGCTTTGTGCGTGTGGACTTTGACCATGACAACAAGCGTACCCCCAAAAAGAGCTATTACTGGTTCAAGAATTTGATCGAGGAATACCAGAAAACCGAAGAAGCGGGAGAGTAATATGAGAGCCACAGGAGACGGCTCCCCCAAAAAGCCGGGACGTATCCGCCATGGCGTGGATGTGGTGCTGGACTTCATTGCCGGCTGCGTCTCGCCGGTGATCCCGGTGCTACTGGTTCACTGGCGGCATGATATGGGCGAGCGACACCTTTGGTACATGGGCCGTAGGCCTGTACGCCATTATTACCCCGGGACTGTGTGCCTTGCTAGGGTATATCGATCCGGATGGCAGCCTGACCAATTTGTTGCTGACACTGAGTCCGGAACTGGTGCTGATATTCCATCTGGACTTTACTACCCTGCGGGAAGATACTTGGGTTAGTATGCTTCTGCTGGGGCACTGCATGGGCTGGTTTTTGCCAGTAACCATGCGGCTTTCGCCGCACCAGCGCATGAAAAAAGCGGCCTGTCCGGTTGCGGATTGATGGTGGAAACGGTACAATAAAAGGAGAAACAACAATGAAAATCTTGGTCGGCGAATTTATCACGGAGTCCAATGCGAACATCCCGCAGAAATGCGAGATCAGCAATTACAAGATGCTTTTTGGTGATGACTGCATTCAGGCACTGCATGTGGCCGATGTGTTTGAGCAGGCCGGTTTTGAACTGATCCCCTCGGTGGTGGCGGATGCCGGTGCTGCGGGCGTGATCAAAAAAGATACCTTTGATTACATCGAATCTTGCTTCGTGCGGACGGTCAAAGAGCACATCCACGAGATCGATGGTATGTTCCTGATGCTGCACGGTGCCAGCGAGGTGGAGGGCATTGGTTCCGGCGACCACCACATTCTGGCTGAGATCCGCAAGGTGGTAGGGCCGTACCTGCCCATCTTTGTGGTGTGTGACCCCCACGGCAATCTGTGCAAGGAATATGCCGAGGCCACCACTCTGATCCGCAGCTACCGCGAATCACCCCACACCGACAGCATTGCCACCATGCGCAAGGTAGCCGCCATGCTGTGCGACTTTATGAAAGACCGCCAGAACACCCACTCGGTATACCGCAAGCTGCCCCTGATCCTGGGCGGCGAGCAGAGCGTTTCCGGTGACGAGCCAGTGCGATCCATCAACGAGTATATGGACAAGCTGGAACAGGATCCCCATATCCGCAGTGTGAGCTGGCATGTGGGTTACATCCGCCATGACACGCCGGTGGCTGGCTGTGGCATCGTTGTGGTGCCCCAGACCGAAGCCGACCTGCCCTATGCAGAGGAAGCCGCCGACTGGCTGGCTGTCTACGTCTGGAACAAACGCCGTGAGTTCCACTACACCGGCCTGACAGCTGCTCCAGACAAGGCTTTGCGGATGGCACTGGAGTTTGAGGGCAAGCCTGCTTTCATCACTGACTCTGGCGACAATGTAACCAGCGGTGCCACCGGCTGGAATACCTACATCCTGCGGCAGGTGTTGGTGGAGAAGGAACTGAAAAAGAAGATCCTGTTTGCCAACATCTGCGACCCCGTTGCCTACCAGAAGCTGGCGCAGCTGGAGATCGGCGCAAAGGCCTGCCTGCATCTGGGTGTGAATCACGATGAGATGTCCCACTCGGTGGAGCTGGATGTGACGGTGAAGGCAAAGGGCACTCTGCGCGGCTACCTGCACCATCCCCACGATGCCGTGTATGGCTATTCGGTGGCGGTGTCGGTGGACGGCCTGCCACTGGATATCAATGTGGCAAGTACCCGCCAGACCATGTGCGAAGAGCACCAGTTCGTGGGGGCTGGACTGGGACGCATACGATGTGATTGTGGTCAAGCAGGGCTATATCTTTCCGGAGCTGAAGGAAAAGGCTGCGTTCTCGGTCATGTCCCTGACGCAGGGAGCTACCCCGCAGGATACCCGGATCATTCCCTTCAAGCAGATCATGCGCCCCATGTACCCCATTGACAAAATCTGAAACCGGCCGCAGGCCAAATACAAGAAATCAATAACGAGAGGTGTAAGAAAATGAAACAGTACGATATCCGCTTGGCCAAGGTGCCGCAGCCGCCCAAGGACTGTACTGGAGAGCCGGTCATGCTGACGGATGCCACTATCCAGGAACGTCTGGACAAGGTTCTGCGGGGCATGAAGTCCCGCGGTTTTGAGCAGCTGGTGGTGTACGGTGACGCCGAACACTGCGGTAATTTCCAGTACCTGATGGGATATTTTACCCGCTTTGAAGAGTCTCTGCTGGTTCTGGACGCCGACGGCACGGCTCACTTTGTGCTGGGCAATGAGAATCTGAACAAGGCGTCCAAAGCCCGTATCCCGGGGCAGGCCGTGCATGTTTCACTGTTCTCACTGCCCAACCAGCCCAACCGTGCTGACAAGCCCCTGCGCACTCTGTTGGAGGAGGCAGGCATTGCGCCGGGCCGCCGCATCGGCATTGCAGGATGGAAGCATTTTACCAGCCCGGTGGAGAAAAACGAAAAACTGTTTGACATCCCGGCCTTTATTCTGGATGCCATCCGTGCCATTACCGGCGGCGACGAGAACCTGTTCAATGCCGGAGATCTGTTCCTTGGCGATGGCGGTGCCCGTACCACTAACAACGCTAACGAGATCGCCCATTACGAATATGGCGCTGCACTGGCTTCAGACGGTGTGCTGGATGCTATGGATCTTCTGGCTCCCGGTGTGCCGGAGACCGCACTGGGCGCTCAGCTCAACCGGCAGGGCCAGCACAACAGCATCGTGACCATTGCCGCCAGCGGCCCGCGCTTCATCAAGGGCAATATGTTCCCCACCCAGAACACGGTCAAGGTGGGCGATACCATTTCGCTGACCGTCGGCTATTCGGGCGGCTCCTCCAGCCGCGCAGCCTATGCAGTGCACGACGCTTCGGAGCTGCCGCAGGGCGCTCAGGATTATGTGGAAAAGGTAGCGGCTCCCTACTTTGCCGCCTATACCCGCTGGCTGGAGGAGATCCATGTGGGCATGACCGGCGGTGAGATGTTCGACAAGGTGGAAGAAATTCTGCCCCGTGCAACCTACGGCTGGTCGCTCTGCCCTGGCCATCTGGTGGCCGAGGAAGAATGGCTCTGCTCTCCGATCTATGAGCACTCCGCAGAGGTTCTGTGCAGCGGCATGATGCTGCAGATCGATATCATTCCCTTGGTGCCGGGCTACGGCGGCAGCTGTGCCGAGAGCACCGTGGTGCTGGCCGATGAGACCCTGAAGGAGCAGATCTGCCAGCAGTACCCGGAGATGTGGCAGCGGATGCAGGTGCGTCGGCAGTATATCATCCAGCAGCTTGGCATTCAGCTTTCGGAAGATGTACTGCCCATGTGCGGCACAGTGGCTTATCTGCGGCCCTACCTGCTGGAAAAGGACATGGCATTTGTGAGCCGCTGAGTCCATAAACATCCATGGATGTCTCTGAATACTCTATAATTTTGGCACCCGCCCAGCCTGCAATCAAAAATCCCCGCAAATAATTGCGCGAGAGCTTGAAAAAAACGTGAATAAAGAGCACAAATAAAGTATAACAAACCGCCCCGGTTTCCGTAACAGGAAGCCGGGGCAGTTTTTGCGTTGGGTAGCTTGAGCGAGCGACAAGGGGCTGTTGCAAAATAGCCCCAACGAAAAAATGAGATAGACTTCCCCAAAAGGGGTTGCCTATCTCATTTTTTGTTGTAAACTGAAACTGCAATGAACCAGATACAACATGAACAGTATACAGGAAAGGGCGGCATATATCAACAGCTGACCCTGCCAATAAGCGAAAATATTTTAATAGATGAACATGAACCGGTGTATGTAGCCAACGCCCAGCTTGAGGAACTTCCGGCGCTTCTTGATGCGAGGGAGAACCAATATCTCTACCGAATTGTTTCTCCTCTGCATTGCTTTTGACCTCCAGAAGTTCTTTTCCAAATTGCAACGCGGAAAGAGAAAATCTCATCTTTTTCCCCTCAAAAAAGAGTAGAATTTTTTGGAACTGAAAATGTAAAAAGCTGAGCACCTGCTTTTTCACAGAGGCTCAGCTTTGCTATACCTTTTTCTCTGAATTTATGACAAAGTTTTCAACTTTTGGGCTGTTTCAGGCACTCTTTGCTGAAGTTTTCAACGTCTTTCGCTTTTGCTATTTTGCAACAGCCCCTTTTTTGCATCTTGTTTTGTAAGCGGAAAGAGGTTACAATAATAGAAAAGAAAGCGTATATCGGTCGAATAAGGTGGTAGGCCTATGAAGTTTTTTGAAGCGGTTCCAAGCGAACTTTTCTCGCCGCTGGCTTCGCCCAACCGTATTTTATATGCGGATGCACTGGACGTACTGTACGCAGCATACCAAGAAAACCTGAAAATACGGGAAGATGTCTTGTATTCCATGCTGCGCGGCAGATTGGAGCAGGAGCTGGCAGATGCTACGTTTGAAGGAGAAGATATTGACGAAGAGGAACTGAGGGATATCTCTGGCCGCGCTCGTTTTTTGATCCGCAAGCTGTGTAGTAAGGGGTGGTTTGAGAAAGAACGCGGGGACGACTTTGAAGAGTACATCACGATTCCTAATTACAGCAGTCGCCTGCTGGAACTATTTCATCAACTCAGGGATGATAGTCCGGCTCGTGGATATTCCTATGTGTTCGGAACTTTCTCAGTCTTAAAGACCGCCGACGATAGCAACAATGCTTACGAGAAAATGACGGCGCTTTACAGTGCCTACGATAACACAACGGCACTGATTAGTTTGTTGCAAATGGTCTATCATAATGTAAAGCATTACTTTCAGATGCAGATCGATATGCAGGATGTCAACCAGGTGCTGGCTGCACACTTCAATAACTTTGGACAAAAAGTTGTGGAGGCATACATCCGTCCGTTGAAAATCAAAGATTCAGTGCCGAAGTATCGTGTCCCCATTCAATCTATACTGAGACGGTGGGAAGAAGATGACGCGCTGCTGATGGCAATGGCAAATGAAGCATTGCGTGATAAGCGGGGCAAGACATTGGAAGACTGCCGTGCCGATTTGCTGCGGAAAATTTTCTGGATCGAAGAACGCTATGATAATTTAGAGAAGGACTATCTTGAAGAAATTGATACGCAGGTCCGGCGCTATACCAGAGCAGCAACACAGAAAATCGAGAACCTGACGAACCGAGATCAAAGCGTGCGCGGCAATTTGAATGTTCTGCTGACGGCACTGTCCAGAAACCGCAGGGCATCTGAACTTGTAGACCAGATACAGCCGGCATTCCAATTGTATGAGCAGTCGTTTTTGTCGGAAAAAAGCCTGTGGTATCGCAAGCGCCCGGGTAAACGGACGAAAGCAGCAGCGGTGCTGATACAAGATGATCAGGTGCCGAATACGGAAGAACAGGTCAGAGCGGCACAGTTACTGCAATCGAAATATGGCCGGGCAGCAGTAAATGCCTACGTGCAGGGATGGCTGGGAGATGCTGACATTCGTTGCTCGGAGGAGCTCTCGCTTGAAGAGGACAAGGATTATATCATGAGTTTGCTGGCAATCCTTGGAAGCAAGGATACATCTGCCAGTTATGTGGTCCAGGAACTCGATGGCACTTTTTGCAAAAATGGCTACTCGATCCCGCAAATGCAGATCCGGAGGAAGGAGAAGAAGCCATGAACTTTGATTTTATTACCAATGCAACGACAAAAGAACTGGAACAATTCAAATCTGTCTGCAATCAGCTGCTCAGCCGCACATACATTGTGCGAACTATCTACCAGCCGGGAAAAGGCAGGGTGGATAACCCAGACTATCTTTTTCTATCACGGCACTATGAGGCTGTACAGGAGTACCTGAGCCTGCTGGACTGGGATTTGCGCAGGGATGAACTGAACGGATATTTTTATGTGTTGAACACAGACGAGGCTAATCGTTGCAACCTCAATAAAAAAGAAACGGCGATTTTGCTGGCATTACGGCTGATCTACGAAGAAAATATGGAGCGTTTGGGTTTGGAGCAGGATGCCATGTGTACTGTGCGGGATGTGCTGGAAAAAGTGGTGACCGACTATCCTGTTTTTCCAGCTAAGCCGAATATGGAAGAGGTCAAACGCGCGTTTGCGGTACTGGAAAACCATTCTGTGATTCAAAGACTGGAAGGAAAATTCAACCAGGGCAGCTGCAGGATCGCAATACTGCCCACCATTCTCTCTGCGGTCTCCAGCGAAAAGCTGAACTTGGTGGTGTCTGTTTTAAAAAAGGAGGAAACAGATGAAGAAGCTGAAGAAGATCCTGCTGATCAACTGGCTCTATTTCAGTAAGGAACTGATTGAAATGGGCGACATCAATTTCCTGACCGGCAAGAACGGCGCCGGAAAGTCAACGGTCATCGATGCACTGCAGATCGTACTGCTGGGCGAGACAAATTCCCGCAATTTTAATCAGGCCGCCAACGAAAAATCGCAGCGCACATTGGAAGGCTATCTGCGCGCCGACATGGATGATAACAGCCCGTATTCCCGTCGTAGTAAGGACTTTTCTACCTATATTGTCTGCGAATTTCAGGATGAGATGGAGGGCAGCAGCTTTGTGACGGGCGTTACCTTTGACTGCCGCAGCGATGGAAGTTACCGTGATACATTCTTTATTTACACGGGGACACTGCCGGAAAATTGCTTTATTGAACAGGGCGAGGCAATGGAGATTTCTACACTTCGCCGTTTTTTGAAGCAGAACTATGCACGGGCAGAATTTTACGATACCCAAAAAGAGTATCGCCGCAACATGCTTGCAAAGTGGAACGTCCACAACGAGCAGGTCTTACGGATGATGAAGAAGGCTGTTTCGTTCCGGCCAATTGTGGATATCCAAAAATTTATTACGGAGAACATCTGCGATATTCCGGATAAACCCAATATTGAGCTGATGCAGCAAAACATCCGGGATTATAAACGGCACGAATTGCTGGCGCAGCGTCAGCAGGAAAAGCTGGATGCGCTGCAGCAAATCAGCGGGCTGTATCAGGAGATGAACCAAGCCATAGACCGCTGCCAGATCCAGAAGTTTCTGGTACGGTGGGCCGAAAAAGAAGCTGCACAGACAGAGATCGACCAGAGGGAATTGGAACGAACTGAATGCAAGGAGAACCTTGCAAATGTGAATGAGCAACGGGAGAAGCTTGAGCGGCAGATCGAACAGAAAGAAACGCGCCGCAGTGAGCTGGAGCTGGCCTGCAGGCAGAGCAACGTTTTCCAGGAGGAAGAGCGTCTGCTCAACATGGAAAAGGCTCTGAGAGATGAGCAGAAAAAGCTGGAACAGGGTCTGCAAAATCTTGAAGTGGAAATCAAGCGGGAAGCACGGCGTTTACAGAGATTCTGTGGGGAGATACAAGAACTGGAACCGGAAGAACTTCTCATATCGGTGCAGGAAGCGGCGAACACGGCGCAGAAAGCATATGCTGTATTTACTGGTGACGAGAAGGGATTGTTTGCCCGGCCTGTGGAGTTGTTTGAAACGGGGCAGCAGGCAGCGGCCGAATTGTCGGATGCTGTCCGCAGTGCGGCTCATAAAACAGAGGATCGTATTGCAGAGCTGAAGAAGCAAGCCGACCAGAAAAGTGCGGTGCTTGCAAATCTGCGCAGGAACATCAAAGATTATCCCCATGGGCTTCTGCTGTTCAAAGACCGGCTGGAAAAGAATCTGGCGGATAAAACGGGGCATGCGGTTCCCGTTTATATTCTGGCTGATGTGCTGGAAATGGCAGATGAGCGCTGGCGTGGAGCGGTAGAAGGCTACCTAAATAACCAGAAATATTATCTGCTGGTGGAGCCGGGACGTTATCAGGATGCACTTAACATTTACGACCGGCTGAAGCAGGAAGCAGAGTACCGTGCGTTTGGTCTGGTAGATATCGGAAAACTGCGGGAAAAAGAAACACTTCGACCGCTGCCCAGCAGTCTGGCAGAAAAGGTGGAGACAGAAAACAAGCTGGCACGCAGCTATGTGGACTATCTTCTGGGTCGGGTGATATGCTGCGACACGGCAGAACAGTTGCGCTGCTATAAAACGGCAATTACGGCAGAGGGAATGCTGTATCAGGGCTATGTGGCCCGCGCACTTCGGAAGGGCTGGATGGAAGACGCCTTCATCGGGCGGCGTGCGGTGCAGCTCCGCATCGACCATCTGGAAAAGGAACTGGCCTGTCTGCAGGAAGAGCTGCGGCATTGGCAGCCGCTCCAGAAGCAGCTGACCGGCCTGAAGGAGCCGCTTTTTACCCAAAGATTCGTCCGAATCGATGTGGCGCAAAAGCAGGAGGACTACCAGCGCGTCCAGATGATCATCAAGGAAATCGCAGAAGTCAAAAATCAGCTTTCTCGGCTGAATTTGTTCTGGTTGGATGAGCAGCGGCACATCATTGAACAGTTGAAAGAAGAGATCCTTGCATTCAATAAGGAAAAAGATGCGAAAAATGTGCAAAAAGGGAAGTTGGAAGGCCGCATCCATCAGCTGGAACATGAGATCTTGCCGGAAAAATACCAACGGTATGAGGCCATCGAAGATGGTTTGAAAGAAGGATTCACGGAGGAATACCGAGAAACCATCGGCATTCCCCGCTATCGGCAGGAGCTTGTCCGCTTGAAAAAGGCAGATGTCATCCGCAAGAACTTTGGCGACAGTTTGGCGCAGAGCACAAAGGCGATGGATGGGGCTCAGAAGAAACTGTTTGCAGCACGCAGAGAATATGCAGAACGGTTCAAACCCTGTGCATTCCAGATCGAGGTGATGGATAACACCGAATACGAGGAAGAACGGCGTACTCTGCAGGAAAGCGAGCTGCCCCGATACAAAGAAAAAATTCGGGCGGCATGGGAAAGCGCAATGGAGCAATTCCAGAACGATTTCCTTGCCAAACTGAAATCCAGCATCGACCAGGTGCAAGAACAGGTGCACAATCTGAACAAGGCCCTGCGCCAGGCACAATTTGGCACAGACAAGTACCAATTCCGCGTAGGGCCAAACCCGGATTATCTGGATTACTATAACATGATCACGGCAGATGAACTGATGGAAGGCGAATCCGGTCTATTCGCACTGCCCTTTCAGCAAAAATACGGCCCATTGATCGAGAAACTGTTCGGCCAGATCACAATGGCAGACGATACGCAGCTCAATGCCCGCAAACAGAGCGAACTGCAGGAGAATATCGTCCGCTATACAGACTTCCGGACGTATCTGAAGTTTGATTTGGAAACGACCGATCAGAACGGTTCCAAACAGCTGCTTTCTCAAACACTGAATATGAAGTCCGGTGGCGAAGCACAAACGCCATTCTATATTGCGGTGCTGGCCTCGTTTGCCCAGCTGTACCGCGTCAACGACGCTACCCGTTTTGGTAATACGGTGCGTCTGGTGGTGTTCGATGAAGCTTTCAATAAAATGGATAGTGACCGGATCACGGAGAGTGTACTCCTTCTCCGAAAGATGGGGCTGCAGGCGATCATCTGTACGCCGCCGGATAAGGTCTCGGACATTATGCCCATTGCAGACCGTACATTATTAGTGGACAAATCCGGATACCGGATGCATATCATTCCATTTGGAAAGGAGATGCAGAATGAAGGAAGCACAGGTGATCCTGAATCGTCTGCTGGATAAGTTTGAAAACAGTAAGCATCTTTCTGAACCCAACACATCCAGACGTCGGGTAATGCTGCGCATTGATAAAAGGGAGTTGCCGGAGTATCAATACGAAGATGCGGTGGTTCGGGATGCTTACAATATTGCAGCGCGGGAGCTGGAGCAGCAGGCTTTGGTGCGTCTGGAATGGGCGAGAAAGCAGAGCGTTCTCTCCTGCATTGTGCTGGATCTGGAACGGGTCGCACAGTGCTATGAATGCGCCGACAGAGTGCATCCGCGAAAAAAGGCAGAAGAAGTTGCAAACATCATCATGCAGAAGCTGGCAGACAATCCCGTTCCATGGATCGCGGCATGGAGGGATGCTGTATGTGCTCAGGTGCGGAACAGCATGAAAGTGCCGACGTATTGCAGAGAAAACGACAGTCTGCTGCAGGAGCTTTTGCTCACGTTTCAACGGTATGCGGAGCTGTCCGGCAGTGTGACGATGCGTGCATTCAGCAGCCAGTGTTTTCACGATACCAAGTATTTTGAGCGAAATGTACGGGAGCTGTTTCTTACCATTGCACGAAAATACAATACCCAACTGGCGGCGGCCTGTACAGAAGCGAAACTTGGTGAGCGGGATCAGCTTGCATTTCTGGGAATCTATGCCCGCCCGGAGCTTTACGAACTCTCGGGCGATTGCGCGATCTGCTTGAAGAAGGGAGAACTAAGGCTCAGTGCAGCAGAACCTTATGGATTGGCTTTGCCTAGTACACTTGTGTCAGAGATTGTGGGCATTGAACTGAAAAACATCTGCTGCATTACCTTTATCGAAAATAAAACGAACTATGATGAATATTTGCTGGCAGAAAAACAGCCGGAAGAACTTGTTGTTTATCACGGCGGCTTTCTGAGCCCGCAGAAGAAAAAACTTTTTGAAAAACTGGCTGCTGCGGCAGGGGAAACTATGCAAATTCGATTCTGGGCAGATATTGATCTGGGCGGTTTTTGTATGTTTGAAAACCTGCAAACGGTGTTCCCACAGCTTGAACCCATGCGTATGGAAGGGCGCTTTGTGGAACAGTACCACAAAAATGGCCTGAAGCGGCCGGAGCAGTATCTGAAGAAGCTGAAAGAAGAGCGGAATGCGGGAAGACATACGCTGTTTGTTGATGCAATTGATAAGATTTTGCAATATGGGGTCACAATCGAACAAGAAACATTTCTGGAGTAGAATTCGTGCGAAGATAAAAACGCTTGTTGCCCCATAAAAACGTACTATTATTCTTTCCACCGCTCTGCAATTTTGACATCCGCCCAGGCTGCGATTAAGTCTCCCCGGAAATAAAATCTGATAGGACAAAGAAGATAAAAGCTCTTGGCTTCTGTAATGGAGGCCAAGAGCTTTTTGCATCTTGTTTTGTAAGCGGAAAGAGGGTACAATGATAGCAGAAGTACGCACATCAATGAGGTGATACTATGCTGAACATTTTTTACGGTGATATGAAGGAAGCGGTGTACAATACGGCTTCTTATTTCAAATACGATTACGAGGAAGACTGGATCGTTGACCCGATGGTCAAGGAAATGATTCAGGATGTAGATAGATCCACTGTGATTGACAGTGGTATCATTGACAGCCCAGTCTTGGGTAAAATTCCACCGATTGGTTTGTCTGGTGGCGTAAAGACACTGATTTTGGTAAAGTTTGAGCCGGAGAAAGTGTTCAATGTATCGACTTGTGGTAACAACTGTGCAAAGTGGCTGCTCAAAATTGCAGAGCAGGAGGATCGCACGGTGAATTTGCGTCACCTGATGGATTTTGGCAAAAAGCCGTTTACAATAAAAGTGCTGAATACGAATCAAATCGTTCACAGTATGGAAGAGCTGATTTTGGCCGCAGGTGAGTTTGTGTAAAGGGGCTGACAGAAATGAAAGGCATTCATAAAGTGGTCGTTGGCACAAAGTACCTGAAATATGAATTTGAACTGCGACGCAACTTGACCATCATTCGCGGGGATAGCGCAACGGGTAAAACGACCCTCGTGGATATGATTCGTACACATATGAACGATGGAGAAAGTGGACCGGTCACTCTGAATTGTGACAAAGGTTGCTATGTGGTAGAAGGAAATCTTTGGAAGGGACAACTTGACAATATTCAGGACAGCATTGTTTTTATCGACGAAGGAAACGAGTTTGTCAAGACCAAAGATTTTGCACGTGCGATTCAGCAGACCGACAACTATTATGTCATCGTGACCAGAGAGGGTTTGCCGGCCTTGCCATACAGTGTGGAAGAAGTGTATGGAATCCGAACCTCTGGAAAGTATGGCTCGCTGAAACAGAGCTATCATTCGTTCTATCGAATTTACCCGGATAGTACGACTGAAAATATTAAACCGGAGAAGATCCTGACGGAGGACAGCAATTCAGGGTATCAGTTTTTTGAAGCGGTCTGCTCAGAACATCAAATGCAATGTGACACTGCAAACGGAAAGTCAAATGTGTTTTCCTATTTGAAAGCTCATAGGGATGAAAAGATTCTGGTGATTGCAGATGGCGCTGCCTTTGGCCCGGAAATGGACAGGGTGTTGCAGTTGGTGCAGACAAGAAAAAATCTGGCACTATATCTGCCGGAATCTTTTGAATGGCTGATACTTTCCTCTGGAATTTTGAAAGATGCAGAGATCACACAGATTTTGCAAACACCGTCTGGCTACATCGATAGTAAGGAATATTTTAGCTGGGAGCGCTACTTTACGGCACTTTTGATAGAGAAAGCGGCTGGGACATATCTGAATTATACTAAGAAAACGCTAAACAAGGCTTATTTGAGTGATAGCACGAAGAATGCGATTCTGGGTCAGATGATGAAAGGGAAACCGGAGTAAATTGGAAGATGCACATGAAAAAGGTGCGAGGCAAAATATGAAACTTATAACGAAAGAAGTTTCAAATCCTGAAAAAAAAATTCTGGATTTGGGATGAAAAAATCACAAATAAACAAGATGGGCGAATTTACCCTCATAATACAACGAACGTAGGATCTGGGAAAAGTGTTGCGGTATACCAACTAAGCGAGAGTGGCAAGGAAGAACAGATTGCACAACTAGAAATTCCAGATTATAAAAAATTGGAGGAGTATTATTGGCAAGAAAAAGAGATATGTTTGGATTATACGTATATAGATGAATTTGAGTGGCTTGGAGATAAAGTACCTTATGAAGTAGAAGGAAATCCTTATAGAGAATATGAAAAAATAACAGCTAAGGCAGCGATTTTTTATTCTGAAGAGCCAAAACTGATTCATCTTATGCAGTTAAAGATTCAAAGTGAAGATTTGGATTTTTCATATGCAGGATTTTATAATCTAAATCTTGATATATGCGATATTACCCTTGTAAATGGAAAATATCGGTGTACAAGGGGTACAAACAAGATAAAATAGAAATGAGGGGCGATAGAGCGGAAATGTCAGATTTTCCACTCTATCTGAACACGGTCGCTGGTGGCCTTGATCGTAGAGATCAAACCATCGGCGGCTTTTCTTT
>ENA-OWOD01000098-OWOD01000098.1-gut-metagenome-genome-assembly--contig:-NODE-98-length-70476-cov-102.419864_pt1 | contig 70476 bp, 76 predicted proteins | sample MGYA00248256_ERZ651792 | MGnify/ENA primary metagenome ERZ651792 (study PRJEB26908, sample SAMEA4031714) | gut metagenome | biome: gut; feature: normal infant; material: stool | place: China | collected...
GCAGCATGGCAAAGAGGTAGTAACGAAAATTCAAATGGGTTATTAAGAGAATATTATCCAAAGAAAACAGATTTAGGGAAAATATCTAATGATGATTTAATAGAAAAATTAATATTATTAAATAGTAGACCAAGAAAATGTTTAAATTGGGATAATCCATTTAATTTATTTTTAAAAGAAATGTCGCACTTGGATTGACAATTCATCTTTTATAAATAAAAAACCTTAAGAGTTATTTATCTACAACTTTTAAGGTTTTTTTATTTATTATATTTTTAAAATATATTTTTTTATTGCTTTAGCTACCCCATCTTCATTATTACTATCTATCACAAAGCTAGCTATATTTTTTACTTCTTCTGTTGCATTCCCCATAGCAAAAGAATTTTTTGTCACATTTAACATACTTATATCATTATCATTATCTCCAAAAACAGCTATGTTATCCAAAGATAAATTATAATAATTTGCTAAGATTTTAACCGCATTTCCCTTACTAACATTTTTTAAAGTTATATCTATACCATCGTTTTCAGAAGAAACTATTTCTATATGCTCATTATTAAAAATTTTATAAAAATCTTCTTTTTCTTTATTTGATAATTGCCACAAAAAAATTTTAAAAATTTTCTTAGTATCTATATCTTTTATCGAATAAAATTTTTTTATTAAAACTTTATCCTCATCTTTCATACTTTTATTATATTCATAAAAAATATTCATTCTTTTACTATAATATACACAATACATTATATCATAACTACTTAAAGTAAAATCATATCTTTTTTTTAAACAATAATCTATAATTTCTTCCACATTTTTACTATCTAAAAATTGTTTATGAATTACTTTTTTAGTAAAAATATCTCTAATTAAAGCACCATTACATGCAACTATAGGTGTTATTATTCCAATTTTCTTTGCTAATCCTTTTACATAAATATCATTTCTTCCTGTTATTAAAACAAATATTATATTTTTTTCTTTTAGTAAATTTATTGTATTTAACATATTACTAGAAATATTTTTATTATCATCCAATAAGGTTCCATCTATATCACAAGCAATTAACTTTATATTTAACATTTCATTTCACCTTATCCTTTATTTTAGGTAAACTATTTAATAAATAATATATTTCACCTGATGGTACAGATAAATTTATTTTATTTATACAACTATTTATAATATTATTTAATAAAATATATTCTTCTTTTCTATTTTTTCGTATATCTTCTGACCACTCTGGTTCTAGTAAAGCTTCTTTACTATTTATCCTGTCACACATACATGCTAAATGTAAATATAATCTAACAATAGTATCTTGTTCTATCTTATCAACAAAAAATATATTTACTATTTTCAATATCATCTTTTCACATACTTGTGCAATTTCATCAGGTGTTAAAGATTTTACAAATTTACTTATTTGTTCACGTAAAACTACATATAAACTATTAAATTTTTTATCTATACATAAATCCAACATTTCATTTTTTTCAGTTATAATATTTCTTACTTTGTTTAATCCCTCTGGCAAAAATAAATCACCAATATTAATAAATGGTATAATTGGTAACTCTGGATCTACACTACCAATAACTAAACAAAGATTATTTTTTTCTTTAGCATAAATATTTTCAATATTATCATTTATACCAGCTGTAATTAAATTAAAACTATTAATTTCTGGTATGTTTTCTATTAATATATCTCTTATTTTTTCAGCAACTCCAAAACCACTAATACAAATAAGTAAAATAGATTTTTTTTCATCATTAGTAATATTTTCTAATTTTACATCCTTTGTCAATTGATTTCTAACAGTTGCAACATATTCATCATATGTTGTATATATATTATCTATTACTTCATCTAATTCAATATTTTCATTTGTTAAAATTTGTCTTCCAGCTTCTAAAACTAATGCAGTCGTCACATTGGGTATAATTCTTACATTTATGCCAGTTTCAATAAATAGAATTTTTTCCATAGTTACTAAAAAACCCATATCTACTAATAATACTACACCCTTACCATTATCAATCTTCTTTATCTCTCTAGTTAAATCACTTATCGTTTTAGTATTATTCTGATTTAAGGGTATATTATATGCTTTAATATGTTCTGTTCCTAGCAAATTATTAGTAACTTCGGCTAAATTTTGAGCAGTAGACCTACCATGAGCTACAACTAATATACCTATTTTTTCTTCATTTATCTTACTAATATCATGTATAAAAAACATCGCTAAAAAGCCTAATTCATCTAAAGATACATCTACTTTTAATTTATCTGATATATACTGTATTTTATTTGACACATATGTGAATTCTCGTTTATATCTTTTACGTATATTTTCTAAATTAGTATTATATACTACCCTTCCTGAAATTACTCTTTCTTTAAACTGTTGTAAATGCCAAGCTAATGCTGTTAATATATTTCTATTATATATCCTATTAAACATAATAGCTGCATCTTCTAATAATACATTTGCTGTTTCCCAAATGTCTTTTTCAATAATACTAGTTGGTATATCACTTTCTCTATTTTTATTTAAACTCTTCATTACTACTTGAAAATATTGATCTAAATCTACTTTAACTTGATTAGATATTTCTGTATCTGACATCCTTAATTGGCGATAATTTTCTATTTTTCTATCAATATACTTATAAAAATCAATACCATATCCATCGTTATCTATAAATTTTTGATCTTTATTAGGCTCAATAAATATCCCTGTTTGTAAGATTTGATTAATAGTACTATCTAATATTGTTTGATATTTTAAATGAGTAAATATTCTATTTGGTAAATCACTCATCGTTATTTCTAACTGTTTTTTATTATATGCTTGAAGTTTTAAATACCCTTTAGCACAACATAATACAATATCATTTTTTAATTCTCCTATATTAGCTGGACAATTATATTTTAATAATAAATCAACAACTTTTCCTTCAATATAAATAGGATAATTTAATCTTATTGCTTCTTGATTAAAAAAATGCATTATTAATTTCAGTCTCTCATCAATTGGCCTTTGCATAATACTTGGCAAATTTATTTGCACAGGTATACGTCTTTTAAATGTCAATAATAATGAACTGTCTACATTTTCTGATGTTGCTCCAATAATCATTACATTTGATTTATGCTCTGTCTTTGTTTCACCTAATCTACGATAAAAACCTTTATCAATCAATATAAATAATAATTCTTGTCCTGTAGGTGGCAATCTATGGATTTCATCTAAAAATAAAATTCCTCCCTGTGCTCTATCTAATACTCCTTCATGTTCTTCAGTTGCACCGGTAAAAGCACCTTTTACATAACCAAACAATTGACTTACTAATAACTGTGCATTATCTGCATAGTCTGCACAAGAAAAAGTTATAAATGGTATATTTTTTTCTTTTCCCCATAATTCTTTAGCATAATTCGCCATAGATTCTGCTAATAAAGATTTTCCTACACCACTTTCTCCACAAATCAATGTATGCAATCCATGTGGTGGATAAGAAATGGCAGCTTTGGCTAAATCAATTTGTGCTTTTATGCTGCCATTACTTCCAATAATATTTGTAAAACTAATACATTTCTTTTCTTTTTTTATATCAGATAAATAATATAATACAGGTTTTGAACCACATTTCTCTAATACCCCTTGCTTTACTAGCTTATTAAGCTCTGCTGATGCATCTGTTCTTTGAATTTCAAATATATTCGCAATATCAATAGTTCTTACTGCTTTATTTTCACAGTTTATTGCATTCTTCTTAAAATATTCTAAAATCTTTTCAATGCGGTTCATAATTACCTCCCATATAAAATACTAATATTATAATATATTATCTGTTATATTAAATTTCTCCTTTAATTCTATTAATTCTTGATAAATTTCTTCAGATATACCTATACCTTTTTTTAAATTAATACCTTCATTTATATATTCTCTTTCTCCTGGTAAATATATATTTTTCACATCAGGAGCTTTTTTTATACTATGGATATTTCTACTAAAATCTAAAATACGTTTTTCATAACTTACGTTATCAATAAAACAATCTTTTTTTAATATAATAAATAAATGTCCTATATTAGCATTTTTACCATTCTTATATGCACCTACTTCATTTCCATATAAAGCACCTGTTAATACTCCACACATAATATCAATAGCTAAAGACAATGCATATCCTTTTGGTCCAGCCATTGGCATTAATAATCCTTCAAGTGCCTTTTTCGCTTCATTTGTTAACTGTCCATTTTTATCTACAGCCCAACCAATAGGTATAATATTATTTTTTTTTGCTGCTAAAATTATTTTTCCTCGAGCAACAGCACTAGTAGCCATATCAACAATAATAGGATAATTTTCTTTTGGAAATCCAAATGCTATTGGATTAGTACCTAAATAAGGTTCACTTCCTCCCCAAGGAGCCATAGCAGCTAAAGCATTTGAAAATCCAATAGATATAAAATTATTTTTTGCTAATCTTTCACAATAATAACCTGTTATCCCAAAATGATTACTATTTTTAATACCTACTATGCATATACCATTTTTATTTGCTATTAATTCCGCTTTATCTAATGCTTTATTCATTACAATACATCCTAAACCATTATCTCCATCAACTGCTAAAACATTAGAATAAATTGTTTTTATTTTTATATTTGGACAACTATTTATTGTTTTATTATTTAATCTTGCAACATATCTTTTTAATCTACTAATTCCATGAGATTTTATATTCCACAATTCCGCTTTTAATAAAACATCTGCAACTAAACATCCATCATTTTTAGAAATATTATTAGCTTCTAATACTTTAATAATAAATTGCTTTAAAGAATCTATTTTTAAGTACCTTTCCAAATTAAAGATCTCCTTCTATTGTATTATTCCTAAAGCTCCACCAATTAAAGATACTACAAATAATGCTAATAATACATATACTACTTTTACTCCACGCATTAAAGCCTGCCAACTAACTAATGTTATTGCTAATGGTAATGCTTCTGGAATAATTTTATCAAATAAATCTTTAACAACAATCTTTTCTCCTGCAATTACAGGAACCCAAGCAATATCAATAGTAATAAATTTGCATACCATAACACCTAATACAAAAAGACCCATAATAGAAAAAAATGTTGTTAATTTTTTAAATAACCCACCTTCAAGAATACTAGTTACCGCATTTGTTCCCATACTATAACCTTTTCTTATTGCTAAATGTGTAACAATTATATCATAACCTAACATAGCAATAGCAAAAACGATAGGGCCCATCATACTACCAGTAGCTGCCCATCCTAAACAAATACCTAAAATACATGGTTTATACAAACCACCACTAATTGTATCACCAATACCAGCTAATGGACCCATTAAAGAAGATTTCAAATCTACAATTGTTGCATCATCTATTTCTTTACCTTTAGCTTTTTGTTCTTCTAATGCAATAATAATTCCATGAATAACACTACCCCATCTTGGTTCTGTGTTAAAAAACATCATATGTCTTTTCATTCCTGCTTTTACAGCTTCTATATTATCAGGATATAATTTTTTCAATAACGGAGCCATCATTGAACAAAAGCCACCAGCTTGCATTCTTTGATAATTATATGCTAAATGACTCATAATCCACCAACGAAGTATAGCAAATTCTAAATCCCATTTTGAGAGGCTCACATCTTTTTTATTGTTATTCATCATATTTCATCCTCTCCTTCATATAAATTATTATTTTGTTTTGTATTTTCTGTATAATTATTTGAAACATTATTATTTACAACAACTGGCTCTGGTTGTAATTTTATATATACATATCCCATTGCTGCACCTAATATAGCTGCAAATAACAAATTATTCATACCTGTAAAAGCACTAATAGCAAAGCCTACACCAAAAAAGACAAGTAAATCTTTTTTTCCCATATATTTTAATAACATTGCAATCCCTAATGCTGGCAATACTTTACCTACAGCATTAAATCCTGCAATTCCCCATGCTGGAACAGCTGATAATAAACTTTCTATAATAGTTGGTCCGTAATATGCTGCCAAAAAAGCAGGTACACCACGTACCAAAATTACAATAAACTGTGATGGTACTGCTTGTAAAAATAATAATTTTTTAATATTTCCTTCTTCAGCACATTTATCTTGTAATGATGGAATGAATGAATTCAATGACATAAACAAAATCCATGCATAATTACCTATTACACCTAATGAAATTGCTATTACTACAGCTTGCTCTGTACTAATATTTCCTTGTATTGCTATAGCTGTTCCCAATAATCCAGCTGAATATAAATCTGATGGATTTGCTCCACCTGTGCTATTCCAACCTAAAAATGCAACATTTATAGCTGCTCCAATTATTAAACCTTCTACTGGTTTTCCATAAATTACTCCAACCCAAAGCCCTGCCATCAAAGGTTCCCTAATTAACCACCATCCAATAGGATTTGATGAACATTGTATCCAACCTAAAATGGCTACCATTAATGCTTGAACCATTATCAAAACCCCTTTACAAAAATAAATTAAAATGAAATATTTTCAGCAACTGAATTATATAATTTTCTATTATCTTCAGGAGTTGCTTGGAAAAATATATTTACATCTCTAGATAATTCGTTTAATAATTTATAATCTTTTTCATCTAATGTCATATTTTGATATACTGCTTTTCTACCCGGACCTGCACCTAAACCTCCAATCTGCAAATCTTTTAAATCAAAACCTTGTTTCCATGCATTATATACAGTTTCTATATCTTTAAATAATACCATCGCTACACCATCTCCTAACTGAGTGGTTTTCCATGAATCTACAAAATGACCTGTACTAACAATTGCGCAACGCACTCCTGCTGGAGTCGCCATACGATAAATATTCCCCATAGTTCTATCTTTTGCTAAAACATCATTTACTATAATAATTTTTGTTGATTGTGTATCTTTTAACCATTTTGCTACCACTTGACCATGAATTAAACGATAATCTACTCTAATTAAAGCTACTTTTGCCATATTTATTACTCCTTTAAATTACATTTTCTAAAATAGATAATTCTTTCTTTATATCCTTAAATCCATCTTTACCTGCATTAATAATGTCTTCTATCAAACATTCCCCATCTAGTACATCTCTCATTGTACATGCTTCAATTAAAATTGCCATATTTACACCTGATATACATTCTATATCATATTCCATAGAAATACTGGCTGAAACATTTGAAGGTGTTCCTCCAAATAAATCACTTAATATAATTGTTTTTTTAGGTAAAATTTTTAATGTATCTAATATTGCTTTCCTAAAATCAATAGGATCCATTCCTGGCATCAAACCTAATGCTTCCACATTAGGTTGTTTGCCAATAATCATTTCTACACTTTCTATTAAAGCCTTACCAAAATTACCATGTGTCACCACTAAAATTCCAGTCATTTACACCACTCCAAATTATACTCTTGCTTTTTTTATTGCTTCTACAAAAATTTTTGCAGCTTGTGTTATTTTACTAAAATCACCATCTTTTTTATGTGCTTTTGATACAAAACTACCTACACCAACAACATGACAACCTGCTTCAAACCATTCTTTTACATTGTCTGGATTCACTCCTCCAGTTGGTACAATTTCAGCTTGTGGTAAAGGTGCCTTAATAGTTTTTACATATTTAGGACCTAAAAATTCAGCAGGAAATAGTTTAACAAAGTCAGCACCAGAATTAACTGTATTTATAATCTCTGTCGGTGTCATTGCTCCTGAAACTGTTATTGCTTGATAACGATTTGCTATTTCTATCATTTTTGGATTTAAATTAGGACTCACTAATAATCTTGCTCCAGCCAACATTACAGCATTAGCTGTTTCAGCATCTAGTACTGTACCTGCACCAACTATTACATTTTCATTTTTATATTTATTTGCTAAAAAAGCAATTACATTTATAGCGTTTGGTACTGCCATTGTAATCTCTAAAGCTTTTATACCACCTTCAACTGCAGCTACAGCTATATTTTTAGCCTCATCTTCACTATCCGTTCTAATAATAAGTACCATCCCACTATCCATAATTGTTTTTAAATTTTCATATTTACTATTCATTATTAATATACCTCACTTTATTTTATTTAATCACATTAAATTTAGGCTCTTCACCAGATAAAACTCTTACTATTTCTTCTGATGCAATCACACCTGCTCCAATAATCGCTGATTTAGTGTATGCACCAGCATGTGCTGTAAATACTATATTTTCTAGATCTGTTAATTTTGAATTTTTTAATGGTTCATTTTTATATACATCTAAAGCTGCAAAACCTATTTTTTTGTTTTTCAAAGCTTCATATAAATCTTCTTCATTTATCAATTCACCTCTAGCCGCATTTACCAAAATAGCTGTGGATTTCATTAAATTTAATGAATCTCTATTTATCATATTTTCTGTTGCTTTTATAGCAGGCGCATGTAAAGTTATAATATCCGACTGTTTAAAAAGTTTTTCTAAACTTACATATGTTACATTATATTTTTCAATAAAATCTTGCCTTGGATATATATCATAAGCTAAGATTTTCATACCAAAAGCATATGCTCTTTTTGCAACCTCACCACCAATATGCCCCATACCTACAATACCAATTATTTTATTATTTAACTCACAACCTGTATATCTATACCATTCATTATTTCTAATAGCTCTATCCATACCTGATATATTTCTAGCTGCATTTAAAATTAATCCCATTGTTAAATCTGCTACTGACTTACTATTTGCTCCAGGTGTTATTGTAACAGCTATACCTAATTCTTTAGCTGCTTCTATATCTATAGTATTATAACCAACTCCTTGTTTAGCTACTATCTTTAATGTTGGACTTCCCGCTTCTAAAACACGTTTTGTCACCTTATCACTACCAGCAACTAATGCACTAGCTCCTTTTATTCGTTCAATAAGCTCATCTTCTGTCATTGTTCTATCAAAAGGATTTAATTCTAAAATATATCCATTTTTTTCTAAAATTTCCATAGCCTCTTTAGATCTTGAACGCGATCTAGATCCTACTACAACTTTCAAACTCATTTATCTCACCTCTAATAATTTGTAACTACAAACAATATATATTGCAAATTACATGCCAACTTTATAAAGTACTATAAAATCTATCTTCTATAAATAAAAATACTACACATAAAATGTGTAGTATTTTTGTGTAGTAAAAAAATTGTACCCTAACAAAACATTAGGGTACATAATATTATAATTTTATTAGAGGCTATTTTATTATTTATCAAGACAAATTCTTTCAGCAGCTAAATGTTTATCCAAAACTTCTTTATTATTAAATGGAGTCAATCTAAAGGATAATTTAAAGTCTTCAAATTTTGCACGATATTTATCCAATTGCCACTGACCACAAGAATTTGTACCTAAAGCATTTTGTTTGTAATCTACATTAAATACAATGTAATCACGTTTTACTAAATCACAAGTATGTTTTGCATCATCTAAATCTTTATCTTCATACCAAGAAGCACTGAAATTGAAATCACCTTCAGTTGATGCTAAAAGACCCATACCTCTGTCATTTGTCATAGATACCCATTTACAACCCATATGGTTTCCATTTTCTTGAGGAATTACATAGTTTGTAAATAATCCATCTACAGTATTTGCATATAAGCCCATTTGCGCTGCTTCTTTAGAGTCTACATAGTTTTCACCAGGTCCCATACCGAAATAGCGTACATGTTCCATAGATTTATCTAAATGCATGCTTACACCAATTCTAGGTAACATATCTGGTGCTAAATCAACTCTACCAGAAGGAGTGCCTTCTACATCAATTAAGATATCGCCAGATGGGCATACTGTATATACATATTTTGTTTTGAAGTGCCATGCACTATTAGTTGTACTATTGATTGTATCTACTTCTACTTTTAAGATATTGCCTTCCATGTGATAATCAATATTCATCACTACTTCATGTTCAAGATGTAAGAAGTATACTTTTTTCAATTTATCAATGATTTCCATATCATTGCTGATAGGTGCTCTCCATAAAGTTAAACGAGGACCTTTGCTCAATACTTGCATACCATCACGAACGATATTCATTAAATTACCATTTACTAAGTTAAAGTCTAAAGAGAAGTTAGCGCCTTTTACATGTAAAGTAGTATGTTCTTTTTCAACATTTAAAATACCTTCTGGTCTTACCACGATACCTTCTTTATATAAAGGTAATTCAAATTGAGCAGTAGCAAGTTCATGACCGCTAGAAGCATAACTTGTATCTTCTCTTAATTGATAAGAAATATTTACATAGTAATGAGCTCCTGGTTTTACTTTGATTGCAGATAAATCATATGGTAATGTAATGTCTTTATTTGCTCTAGCTTCAATAGAAGGAACAGCCATAAATCCAGTTTGACGAATTACATCATCTTCCATAACTTTATAAACGAGGTTAAATCTATCTAAATTTGCAAAATCATAACGGCTTAATAAGTTTATGATACCTTTTTGAATATCTACAGCAGTAGTTGTAATTGGTTCAATAACTTTTTTATATTCATATAAACCTGGAGATGGTGTTCTATCTGGCATGATTAAGCCATCGATACAGAAATCTTTATTGCTTGGGTCATCACCAAAATCTCCGCCATAGCGATAATATTTTTCTCCACTTTCTGTGAAGGATTCAATACCATGGTCAAACCATTCCCAAACGAAACCACCTTGTAATTTATCATGAGCATATACTAAGTCTTGATAATCTTTTAAGTTTCCTGGGCCATTACCCATTGCATGGCAATATTCGCAGTGAATATGTGGTTTTTTAGATTTTTCAATAATATCTTTCATGAGATATGGTTTCTTTGGATTTTCAATCCATGTGTACATTGTAGAATAAACATCCGCAGATTCTACATCAAAGTCTCCTTCATAATGAACTAATCTTGTAGGATCCATTTCATGTGCTACATCTGTCATTTTGCGGAAATTGCAACCAAAAGCAGATTCATTTCCTAAAGACCAGAAGATAATAGCAGGATGGTTTTTATCGCGTTCAATCATACGAGTCATTCTAGAAACATAAGCAAGTTCCCAAGAAGGATCATCTGTAATCCATTTATAATCGCCAGTCAATTCAAAACCATGACATTCCAAATCTGTTTCAGCGATTAAATACATACCATATTCATCACATAAATCGTATAGATAATAAGAATTAGGATAGTGAGATGTACGAATTGCATTGATATTGAATTGTTTCATTAAAATAATATCTTTTTCAATTTCTTCTCTAGATACTACACGACCATTTTGTGGGCTATAATCATGACGGTTTACACCTTTAAATTTAATAGCTACACCATTTACTAAGAAAGTTTCGCCATTTAATCTAATATTGCGGAAGCCTACATTTTGAGGAATAACTTCTACAATTTGACCGTCATCTTCTACAGTCATAAATAATTTATATAAATAAGGTGTTTCTGCTGTCCAATGATTTACATCAGCGATTACTTCATCAATGCAAGCTTTGCCTTCTTTAGCTACTACAGTTTTTGTAAATACAGTATTTTCACCAGCATCTACTAATTCAAAAGTAACATTAACTTCTTTTGTTGTACGTAAGAAAGCTTCTACTTTGAAAATACCATTTTTATATTCATCATCTAAATCAGCAATTACTTTATAATCATTGATACCATCTTTAGGCACACCTATTAATTCTACATCGCGGAAAATTCCACTTTCCCACCACATATCTTGGTCTTCTAAATATGTGCCATCAGACCATTGATATACACGAACAGTTACATCATTTTCTTCGCCTACACGGATTAAATCCGTAATATCAAATTCAGATTCATTTCTAGCAACTTTGCTATAGCCTACTTCCTTGCCATTAATCCATAAATGATATGCAGAGTCTACACCGCAAAATCTAATGATGATTTTTTTATCGCGATAGCTTTCTTCTACAAAAAATGTACGTTTATAAATGCCTGTTGGATTTTCTGTTGGTACATATGGTGGATTAATAGGGAAATTATACCATAAATCAGAATAGTGCATTTTGCCGTAGCCTTGTAACTGCCAATTTCCTGGAACTGTGATATCGTCCATTTTAGTTACATCAAAATCACTATTAAAGAAACCTTCTGGACTATATTCTGGAGCATCTAAAAACATAAATTTCCAAACGCCATTTAAATTTTTAAATGCATGAGTATATCTATTGTTGTTTAAAAGTGCCTTTTCTTTAGATGGAAAAGTCAAAAAATGTGCTCTTGCTGGCATTCTATTAATTCCATCAATTTGATGATTTTCCCAAGTTTTCATAAAAAATTCCTCCTAAATAATGTCTAAATTTATTTATTATTTTTGATTTAATTTCTTTTCATAACGGTTCCAACAGATCCAAGCAATACCCATAAATACTACTACACCTAATACGTTATAAACAAGTGTTAAAATAGGATTTGCTGCATCTTGAGGTAATGTACCATCTAAATATTGCATAATTAATGTTGGGTCTGGAACTGTAGACATGAAGAATACGAAGATGAATACAAGTAATAAGAATACACCTGCAAAGATACCAAAATTTCTACTACCAAATTTAAAGCTTCTATCCATATCGTCTTTTTTCCAACGTAAAACGATATAACCAATCAATAATAATAATACTGGTAATAAAGATGTTGCTGCTGTCATATTGATGAGCATCTGTAAGAAGCTATCCATATTTCCGATGCCTAAGGCTGGAATAATAAGCAATACGCTAACTACGATACCTTGTACAATTAAAGCATTTGTTGGGTTACCTTCATGATTAGTTTTTACAATCCATTTACCAAAAATACCTTCTGGAATTTCAGAGAAGAATACTTTTACTGGAGCTGCTGTCCAAAGAGCTAAAGAACCTAAGCTTCCTAAGAATAAAATTACACCTACTAAGCGAACCATGATATCGCCTGGAATACCAAAATGTGTACCTAAAATTTTAAATACATCAAAAATACCATTAGCAAAGTTATTTTGTAATGCAGCTGTAGGAACTACTAAACCTACGGCAATGGAACCTAATACATACATCAAACCAACAAAGATAGTGGATAATACCATTACCTTTATAAAAGTTTTATTACCGCCCTTTACATCTTTTATGTAAACACCAATACTTTCACCACCACCACAAGCTTGTAAAACCCAAGCCATAGTCATAAAGAAAGTCCAATCAAATCTTGGAGTGATTGTTTCCATAGAAAATTCTTGTGCAGGAGCTTCACCTAAACCAAATACTACGATAAATGCTAAGATAACAAACGCTATACCCATGAATAATCTGGCACTACCTGCTAAGTTTGTAACAATAGAAATCCAACTTACACCTTTGATACAAACATATGTTGCAATCCAGAATAACACTATTGAAACTAATGCAATAATCAATGTAGAATTATCGCCTACAAAAACGTTCGTACCAAAAAGTGCATAAGAACCTTGAATTAATGTCTGTGGCAATAAAGAACCGAAGAAGAATAAATTTACAAAGAAATAACACCATGCACCTAAAAATGCCCATTTAGAACCTAAAACGCATTCTAACCAACTATGAATACCAGATTCTTTATCAGAGTTTGCTGAAGCAAATTCACTCATCATCAAAATAAATGGTAAGAAATAGAAAACAGAACCAAATATATAAGCTGGAATAGTAGCTAATCCAATTTGTATGCTATTATTAATAATACTTGGAAAAGTATATACTGCCGAAAAAGTCATCATCATTAAAGCTATTTGACCTAATCTCGCTCTTTGATTATCCATAACAATTCTCCTTTTCTGTATATTCTTATTATCCTTTTTAATTCAATAAATAAAAGATAATAAAAATAACAAATTATCAATCTTTTTATCAAGTATATACGTATTTACTTCGATTATTATTATAGCATTTGCCCTTAGCAGACTCTATCAGCTATGTTGAAATATTTTATATTTATGTTGATAAAATATTATATTTAAAATATATATTTGTTGATTTTTTATACTTATGTTGACAAAGATACATTGACTATCTCAAGAATTCTTCTTATAATATACTCAAATAAAAATATTGAAGGTGTTTTTATGGGAAAAATCTTTAAAAATGATGTAAGTGTTTTATTCAACAACAATCCTATAAGCGAAGATTTCCACCTCTATGAATGTGGTTATGAAGAATGTAAGCCAACCAAACCTTATGAATTTGTTCCTATTGATTATTGGGTAATTCATTATTGCATTGCTGGTGAAGGTATTTTTCAAATCGAAGATAAACAAAACCATATTAAAGCTGGCGATATTTTTATGATACCGCCTTATACAAAAAACAAATATTATCCTTTACCTGAAAATCCTTGGAGTTATCATTGGATCGGTTTACGCGGAAAACAAATTCACAAACTTTTAAGCATGTGCGGATTAAGCCCAGAAACGTATATTATTCATAATGAACTAGATACACATCTTAAAAATCTTTTTGAAAAAATTTATCAAGAATTTCAACGAGAACGTTATTTTAAAAGTATTTCTACAACTTTTTTATTATTTGACTATCTTGGTAATCATTTACGCTTAAAACAAAAAGCAGAACTTTCAACTACAGAAGTTTATTTCAATGCTATTTTAAATTACATTCACAAAAATTATGCTGACAATATCAGTATTTCTGATATTGCTACCGCCAATAATATCGACAGAACATATGTCTTTAAATTATTTCAAAAATATTTAAAAATAAGTCCTAGTCAATATTTACAACAATATCGTCTAAGTAAAGCATGTACATTATTAAGAAAAACTTCTTTGAGTATAACAGATATTAGCTATACTGTAGGTTTTCAACATGCTCCTTATTTCACTAAATTATTTACACAATACATTGGAGAGACGCCTTCTGAGTATCGCAAAGAATATATGCGTTTTGGTGAAGATTCTTTTTCTTAAAAAAAATTTATAAAAAACACTTGCCAAAAAAATATATCTATGCTATTATATAGAAGTTGCTTGTGAGAGCAATAAACAAATGGCCTTGTAGCTCAGCTGGATTAGAGTGTTTGACTACGAATCAAAAGGTCGCAGGTTCGAGTCCTGCCAAGGTCACCATTTGTAATGGGTAGGTGCCCGAGTGGTTAAAGGGAACGGACTGTAAATCCGTCGCCGTAGGCTACGATGGTTCGAATCCATCCCTGCCCACCATTTTGTAAATTAAAGCTTCGATTTTATCGGAGCTTTTTTTGTTCTATAAATATATAAATATAATCAAAAAATCCTAGAGCATATACTCTAGGATTTTTTATTTCATTAATTAAATTATCAATATAAAAGATGTGTTATTACATAACCTACACAGCAACCAACTGTGATACCAATAAAACCTGGAATGATAAAGCTATGATTGATTACAAATCTACCAATTCTTGTTGTTCCAGAACGGTCAAAACCAATGCAAGCCAAATCTGATGGATAAGTTGGTAAGAAGAAATAGCCATAGCAAGCAGAAATAAATGAAATGATAATAAGTGGGTCAACACCTACACTTAATGCCATAGGTACTACAATAGCTAATGCTGCTGCCTGAGAATTTACCAATTTAGATATTAAGAATAAAACAATTGCATAAGTCCAAGGATAATCTAAAACAATCTGTCCCAAAGTTTCTTTGAATTCTGGTAAATATGCACCGAAATAAGTTTCTGCCATCCATGCTACGCCATATACAGAAACGATAGCTACCATACCAGATTTAAAAACAGAACCATTTGTTACATCACTAACTTTAACTTTGCAAATAAGTAAAATAAGCGCTGCAATAACCAACATACAAAGCTGAATTGTTGGTGTCATAGAAAGTGGTACCCATGCACCTTTAGCATTTGGTACAAGTGGTAATAATTCTTTTGGGAAACTACCAAATAAAGCGATTACAACGATACCTAATAAAAAGATAAATGTAGCTTTATAAGCACTAGCTGGTAATTTTACTTCAGCATTATTTTGAGCTTGTTCTTCATAGATATAAGCTCTTTGTTCTGGATCTCTTAATTTAGCTTGGAAAATTTCATCTTTTGCTAAATCTTTACCTCTTTTTAAGCTCCATAAACCTGTTACTAAAACACCGCAGAACGTAGCTGGAATAGAAACCATTAAAATTTGTACCACACCTAACGGATGAGTTGTCCCTGCAAGCATTGCCACCATGGATACTACAGCTACTGAAGCAGGAGAAGCACAAATTCCCATCTGAGAAGCAACAGATGCTGCTGCCATTGGTCTTTCTGGTCTGATATTTTGCTTGATAGCAATATCATAAATAATTGGGAACATAGTATATACTACATGACCAGTACCGCAAAGAACAGTTAAAAACCATGTAGTAATTGGAGCAAGTACGGTTATTTGTTTTGGGTTTTTACGCAATAATTTTTCAGCATATTTTAGCATTACATCGAGTCCTTTTGAAGCTTGCAAAAATCCTGAACAAGTAACTACCGCCATAATTGTGAGCATTACATCAATTGGTGGTTTTCCTGGTACTAAACCAACAACAAATACAAAGAAGGTCAAACCAATACCGGATACAGCAGCTAATCCTAAGCCGCCAAAACGAACACCAATAACAAGACAGGCAATAAGAACTATAAATCCTAAAATTTCCATACAAAAACTCCTTTCATTTTGTATACATCATACTAAATACCTGTTCTGAAATAATAGATTATTTATATAATTCAGTCCGGTTAATATTATAACATAAAAAAAATTTATTGTATAATATTTATATATATAGGGCAAATTTAATTGCCCTATATATTTTTAAAATGATTATACTATTTTAAAACCTAATTCTTGTATCATCTTCATATCTGTATCAATAGAAATACCACTTGTTGTGAGCATATCACCAGAAATAACAGCATTAGCTCCTGACTGCAAACAAGCTTTACCTTTATCTGTAAATAATCCTCTACCACCAGCTAGACGAATAAATAAATCCGGTAAAATAAAACGATAAATAGCTACTATTCTTTGCATATCTTCATCAGTAAGTGGCTTATTATGTTCGTATGGTGTTCCTGGTATAGGATTTAGACGATTTATAGGCACAGAATTTACATTTAAATTTCGTATTTCTAAAGCCATATCTATTCTATCTTCCATGGTTTCACCTATTCCCATGATACCACCACTACAAACACTCATACCTGCTCTTTGCGCAGCTTTTATTGCTTCTACTTTATCTTCAAAAGTATGCGTAGTACAAACTTTATCAAAATGATTTCTTGAGGTTTCTAAATTATTATGAATTCTTTCTACGCCCACATCATTTAATTTTTTAAATTGAGCTTCATTCAATAAACCACCAGAAACACATAATTTTATTTTACATTTTTTATGTACTTCATCTAAAGAATTTGCCAATTTATCTATTTCTTCATCACTTAATCTCTTGCCTGAAGTTACTACTGCATAACGTGCTACGCCTTTACTATAATTATACTGTGCTTCTTCTAAAATAGGCTTCGTATTTAACAATGGATAAGTTTCTATTTTTGTAGTATAATGAGCTGACTGTGCACAATATTTACAATCCTCGGAACATCTACCAGATTTTCCATTAATAATAGTGCAAATATCAAAATCATCACCGCAAAAATGTTTTCTTATTTCATTTGCGGCTGTAGACAATTCATCTAATGGAGCTTTCACTAAATCTAAAGCTTCCTGTTTATTAATTTTATAACCATTTAGTATTTTTTCTTTTAAATCATTTACACAATTCATTTGTTATCACCTTAAATCTTTTATATAAATATAATTAAACCATTATATTTATATAATGTCAACTTTTGAAAAATCTAGGTTAACAAATTATATAATCATTTAAGAAAGGAATTTTATGAACTCAACAGATATTTTACAAACACATGGTGCAAATCTCTATGAAATCACTTTTAACCTATTATCTAATTCTAAATTAGCAGAATTTATCCCTAATAAAAACAGTACAATTATTATTAAGCCTGATATAAAATATATCAATAATACACTATACTCTACTTCTCCAGTAATCTTAACTACAATAATCAAATACCTACAAGACAATAATTTTACTAATATCAATCTTGCATTAGGTTCTTTAATCGATGATGATTTAGAGCAATTATTAATAACTTGTAAATACGATAAAATTGTAGATAAATTAAACATTCCTGTATATGGTCTTAAGGATAAAGATTACACTACAAAAACTATTGGTGGTATCGAATATAAATTAATAGATAAAGTCATCAATGCTGACTTTTTTATTAATTTAGTTACTTCTTCACCAAATGAAACAACTATATTACACAATGCATTACAGGCTATGCAAAATATCTTACACACCCAAAATCGCTCTTTATTCACTACAGACAATTTTTATAAAGCAATCTGCTTTTTGAATTATTTAATTAAAGCTAACTTCACATTAGTAGAAATAGATAGTTTATCTGATATCCAAGCAGATAAGCATATGTATGCTACTATAGATAATTTATTAGCCGATACTTATTATGCTCAAAATCTAGGCTATAAACCATTTGATATCGAATATATTGAACTAGCATCTAAATTAAATATCGGCTGTGCTGATATCAATAAAGCTAATATCATTAATTTAATAGATAATACTGTTACTTGTGATAATAATTCAAAATTAGCCTCTCATATCAATGCTTCTAGCCCTTGTGAGCAATGTTATCAAAATTTACTGCAAGCACTCTCCTTATTAGATAAAGATAATTTACTTGATAAATTACCTACAAAATTATTTATCGGTCAAGGTTGGCGAGAATTCAGCGAAAATGGCATTGGCATAGGTCGTTGCACTAGCAAATTTGAAAATTATGTTAGAGGTTGCCCACCAAGCCCTCAAAAAACTTATGAATTTCTAAAAGAATTTATTTGTAATAATCAAAATGCATAAAGAATAAATAAAAGCTCTATAAGTTAAATACTACAAATAACTTATAGAGCTTCTTTTTTATTATATTATTATATTAATATATCAATACCATCTTGTTAATGGTAATTCATTATTTACGCCTTTAGTAACTAAAATTTGATGTAAATCTATACCACCTATATGGAAATTTGCTGCACAGGCATTTAAATATAAATCCCACATGCGAATAAATTTTTCATCAAACATTTCACTGATTTTATCTAAATGATTATGAAAATTATCTGCCCAACAAAGTAAAGTTTTTTCATAATGGCGACGCAAATTTTCAATATCAAGAATATGGAAATCATCATTTCCCATACTAGAAACGATTTCCCTGAGACTTGGTATCACTCCACCTGGGAAAATATATTTTTTCATCCAACTATCAGTTTCCATCTCTTTTAATTGACTGATGAAATGCAATAAATACAAACCTTTATCTTTTAATACTGCATTTACACAATCATTGAATAACTGATAATTTTCCCTACCAACATGTTCTAGCATACCTACACTAACAACCCTATCAAAAGTTTTTCCCCATTTTGGTAAATCTCGATAATCCATCAATTCAACTGTTAAATAATCTTCTAAATGTTCTTTTTGTATACGCGATTTAAATTCTTTATATTGTTCACGACTTAAAGTAATGCCTGTACCTTTTACCTTATATTTTTTAGCAGCTTCGATGAGTAAAAAGCCCCAACCACAGCCAATATCTAATAGGCTCATACCTTCTTTTAAATATAATTTCGATAAAATATAATCCACTTTATTCACTTGTGCTTGATATAAAGTATCATCTTCATTTTTAAAATAAGCACAAGAATAACTCATTGTTTCATCTAACCATAATTTATAGAAATCATTACCTATATCATAATGAGATTGAACTTGCTTTTCTTGACTTTCTTTAGAATTAGATGGATGAATTATTTTATCTAGCAAAGTTTCATTTAAAGAAAATTTATCCATTTGACCTAAAAAATGAATTAAAGCATCATATAAATTTCCTTCAATGATTAAATCTCCATTCATATAAGCTTCACCTAAAGCGATAGACGTACTATTAAGTAAATCCATTATAGGTATTGTCTTTTTAAAGTCCACTACAAAAGTTGGTTCACCTTTACCTACTAAATATTGATTATCTTTAAATTTTAAAAGAAATGGATTTTTATCAAATTTATTAAAAAAATGAATCATAGCCTTTTCTTCTAATTTATCAAACATAATAGCACCTCTCAATATCCTTCATAAAAAACTATAAACTACTAATATAAATTAGTAGTTTAAAATTTCACAAATAGTATTATTTTTAAGTTACTAATATATAAATATTTGATTAGTTAACTTTATACTTATACTATACCTGTCTATAACTATTGTCAATTAGATAAAATCTAATGAGTTTGATAAAAAAATTTTAGGTTTGTTTTCGACAATAAAAAAATGCTTTTTAAAATCTAGATTTTTAATCTGGACTTTAAAAAGCATTCTTAAATCTATATAAAAACTCTTTATTAAGAGCTGAATAACCATGGTGACGCGTATGGGATTCGAACCCATGAAGCCGCCGTGAAAGGGCGGTGTCTTAACCACTTGACCAACGCGCCATATTTAATTTTTCTACAGACATAAAAAAAGCTGATATCACATTGGTATCAGTTCATTCTTTAAATTAATGGTGCGGTTGATGGGACTTGAACCCATACGACCATTGATCACTACCCCCTCAAAGTAGCGCGTCTGCCAATTCCGCCACAACCGCATATACTCTTTAATGGTGCGGCCGAGTGGATTTGAACCACCATGAGGTATCCCCCACTAGCGCCTGAAGCTAGCGCGTCTGCCATTTCGCCACGACCGCAAAGGGCAAAAATAACAAATGATGGTGATTGGTGCCGAGGACCGGAATCGAACCGGTACGGTTATCACTAACCGCGGGATTTTAAGTCCCGTGCGTCTGCCAGTTCCGCCACCCCGGCATTATTCACTTCTTTATTCTCGTCGAGAACATTTAATATGTTACCATATCGTTTTGTTCTTGTCAAGAACTTTTTTAAGTTTTTTTCAAACTTTTTTTGATGGAGCGGGTGATGGGAATCGAACCCACGTAACTAGCTTGGAAGGCTAGGGCTCTACCATTGAGCTACACCCGCATTTCATGGAGCTGGCGAGAGGAATCGAACCCCCAACCTGCTGATTACAAGTCAGCTGCTCTGCCAATTGAGCTACACCAGCATATTATAAAATGGTGCCTCAGAGCGGAATCGAACCACTGACACGGGGATTTTCAGTCCCCTGCTCTACCGACTGAGCTACCGAGGCAAATGGCGACCCGAAGGGGACTTGAACCCCTGACCTCCGCCGTGACAGGGCGGCATTCTAACCAACTAAACTACCGGGCCATCTTAACCTTTATTGCTGTTTTTTCTCTGTGAGTTGTTGTCTCACGAGCCAGCTTCTATAGTATATTATTTTAAAACCATTTTGTCAACACTTTTTTGAAAAAAATTTAAAAAAGTTATCGTTTTTATTTTTCCAGATTAAACTCCATTATTTTTCAGAAAAAAACTTCCTTATTATAAATATAGTAAAATTTATCTTATCATCTCATTTTGAAAATAAAATCTTCATTTTCAGCACTTATTTCTATTTAATTTTACTTTTCTATTCAATTTCAGCTAAAAAATTCATTCTTTTTTTCTAAAATTAATAAAAAAATCCTCAAAAGTGAATACTATTCATTTTGGTAAATTTTTTATTCTATGATATAATACATATGCACAATAATAACTATTTAAAGCTTATATTTCTAATTTCTAAAGTATTAATAAATATATATTTTATAGGTGGTGTTATCTTGAATTTTTCGTATAAACTTGGTATTGATATCGGTTCTACTACTATAAAATTAGTTGTCTTAGATAAAGATAATCAAGTAGTTTATAAGAAATACATGCGTCATTTATCAGAAATCTATAAATCCATGCACGATAATATGATTTTATTATCAGATACATTAAAAAATCATAAATTTACCTGTGCAATAACTGGCTCTGCCGGTATGGGTATGGCTAACAATTTAAACATGCCTTTCGTTCAAGAAGTAATTGCTTGTTCTAAAGCTGTTAAAAATTGGATACCTCAAACTGATGTAGCTGTAGAGTTAGGCGGTGAAGATGCTAAAATCACTTATTTTGGCTCTGCACCAGAACAACGTATGAATGGTGTTTGTGCCGGTGGCACAGGTTCATTTATTGACCATATGGCTTCACTTTTAAATACTGATGCTATGGGTTTAAATGAATTAGCTCAAAAAGGCACTCAAATTTATACTATTGCTTCTCGTTGTGGTGTTTTTGCTAAAACAGATGTTCAAGCATTATTAAATGATGGTGTTTCTAAAGCCGATATTGCTCTTTCTATCTTACAAGCTGTAGTTAATCAAACTATCGGTAACTTAGCACAAGGACGTCCACTTGAAGGTAATATAGCATTTTTAGGTGGTCCTTTATATTTCTTAACTCAATTAAAAGAACGCTTCATTAAAACTTTAAAATTAACTGATGAACATATTGTCAATGTTGATGATGGTTGTTATTTTGTTGCTATGGGTTGCGCTCTAAGTGATAATGCGATTGAAATGACATATGATGAATTAATGCAACGTTTAAATAATTGCAGTAAATCATCTACAGAAACTGAATCTGTAGCCTTTACATTATTTAAAAATGAACAAGAATATAATGAGTTTAAGCAACGTCATAATAAAGATGTTGTAAAAAAAGCTTCATTATCAGATTATCAAGGACCTCTATACATAGGTATTGATGCTGGTTCTACTACTACAAAATTAGTCGCAATTAGTAAAGATCGTGAAATATTATATTCTTCCTATGGCAGTAATAATGGCTCACCATTAAAAACTGTATTAGATGAAATAAAAGCTCTATATGAAATTATTCCTCCTAATGCTTATATTGCTACTGTTGGTACGACTGGCTATGGAGAACATATCGTCAAAGCTGCTCTTCATGCAGATTTTGGTGAAGTAGAAACTTTTGCTCATTTGCGTGCAGCTCGTGAATTTTGTCCTGATGTATCTTGCGTTCTAGATATCGGTGGACAAGATATGAAATGCTTCTATGTAAATAAAGGCAATATCGGACAAATCATTTTAAATGAAGCTTGCTCTGCTGGCTGTGGTTCTTTCATTCAAAACTTCGCTCAAGGCTTAAATATGGAAGTCAGCGATTTTGCCAATAAAGGCTTAACTGCTAAAAATCCAGTAGATTTAGGTACTCGTTGTACTGTTTTCATGAATTCTCGTGTAAAACAAGCACAAAAAGAAGGAGCTTCTGTAAATGATATTTCTGCTGGTATAGCTCTTTCCGTTATCAAAAATGCTTTATTTAAAGTAATCCAAGTCAAAGATGTATCTGAACTTGGCGATAATATCGTAGTTCAAGGTGGTACATTCTATAATGATGCTGTACTTCGTTCTATGGAATTATTGTTAAATAAAAATGTAATCCGTCCAGATATCTCTGGCTTAATGGGTGCTTATGGTATTGCACTTTTAGCTATAGAACGTCAACAAGAAAAATCTTCTATTTTAACCAAAGAAGAATTAAAAGATTTCCATATGGAAACAAAAACTTACCGCTGTCATGGCTGTGGTAATAACTGTCTAATCACAACACAAATTTTCCCTGATGGCAATCGCTATTCTACAGGAAATCGCTGTGAAAAAGGCATTGGAAAACAAGTGGCTAAAGAAGATAAAGCACCTAATATTTATAAATATAAATATCATCGTTTATTTGAATACTATAAACCACTTCTCAATGCGCCAAAAGGACGCATAGGTATTCCACGTGTACTCAATATGTATGAAGATTTTCCATTCTGGTTTACATTCTTCACTTTATTAGGTTATGAAGTAGTATTATCTGGCAAATCTTCAGCTCAGTTATATTGTAAAGGTATGTCTACTATTCCTTCTGACTCTTTATGTTATCCAGGAAAATTAGTACACGGTCATATCATGGATTTAATTGAAAAAGGTATCACTACTATCTTTTATCCATGTATCCCTTATAATATGAAAGACCCTCTTCATGCCTCCGATAACAATTATAACTGTCCTATTGTCGCTTCTTATGCTGAAAATATCCGCGCTAATATGGATATTCTCCGCCAGAAAAATATAAACTTCCTTCAACCATTCTTACCAATAAATAATAAAAAAGCTCTGATTAAACGTTTACAAGAAGAATTATCTTCTTTAAATATCCCTAAAAAAGACTTAATCGAAGCTGTAGAAAAAAGTTATCAAGAATTAGATAAATATAAAGAAGATATTCGCAACTATGGTGAAAATATCATCAAAGAAGCAACTGATAAAAAAATGCCAATTGTCGTTTTAGCTGGTAGACCATACCATGTTGACCCTGAAATCAATCATGGTATTCCTGAAATGATTCAATCTTACGGTATAGCTATTTTATCTGAAGATGCTCTTTATCATTTAGATTGCCCAGAAGATAGCTTAGATATCGTAAACCAATGGAGCTATCATGCTAGATTGTATCATGCTGCTAGTTATGTAGCTCGCCACAAAGAAATGACTTTAATTCAATTCAGTTCCTTTGGTTGTGGTCTTGATGCTATCACTACTGGTCAAGTACGTGAAATCTTAGAACAACATGGCGATATCTACACTATGATAAAATTAGATGAAGTAAGTAACCTTGGTGCAGCTCGTATACGTATTCGTTCTCTCATGGCTGCATGGAAATATGGCTTTGCCCAAATTGACGAAATTGAACCGCCAAAACAACGTGCTTATTTCAGCAAAGAATGTCAAGAAGAACATACTATCTTGGCACCGCAAATGTCCCCTAAACATTTTGATTTCATTCAACATGCTTGTAAAAAATCCGGTATGAAAATCGTCATTCCGCCAATGCCTACACAAGAAGATATTGATTTAGGTCTACGCTATGTCAATAATGATATGTGCTATCCTGCAATCGTAGTCATCGGTCAATTATTAAAAGCATTAAAATCAGGCGAATATGATGTAAATAATACTTCCATCATGCTTTTCCAAACATGTGGTGCTTGCCGTGCTACAAACTATTTAAATTTAATGCGTAAAGCTTTAGAAAATGCCGGCTTAAGCCAAGTTCCTGTATTTGCTTGTGTTGGCCGTGAAACAGATGATTTCAAATTAAAAACAGAAATCTGGCTTGATGTTGTCAAAGCTACTATTTACGCTGACTTATTAATTCGCCTATCCAATAGAACAAGACCTTATGAAAAAGTAGCTGGCTCTGTTGATGTCTTGTATAATAAATGGCGTAAAATCTTCATGGACGAAATCACTAATGGCAATTATATTAAATTCAGCAATAATATCAAAAAAGCTGTAAAAGAATTTGATGAAATTGCTCTCAATGAAGATGTAATAAAACCAAAAGTAGGTATCGTTGGCGAAATTCTTGTTAAATATCACCCAACTGCCAATAATCATGTAGAAAAAATTCTCTTTGATGAAGGTGCTGAAGTTGTAACACCTGATTTAATGGATTTCTTCATGTACATGGCATATGATGATATCGTAAAATATAAAATGCTCGATGGTAAATGGATAGATAAAGCTAAATCAGAAATTTTCATCAAAGTACTTGAATTTTTCCGCAAGCCTATGTGCAAAGCACTTCGTGCTAGCAAACGCTTCACTGCTCCATATACTATTAAAGAAATAGCTAAATTAACTACTCCTCATGTTTCTTTAGGTAATATGGCTGGTGAAGGTTGGTTCTTAACTGGTGAAATGGCAAAACTAATCCAAGAAGGTGTAGATAATATCATTTGTTTACAACCATTTGGTTGCTTGCCAAATCACATCACAGGAAAAGGTATGATACGTGAACTCATGCGTACACATGATGGTGTAAATATCGTAGCTATTGACTGTGATGCTGGTATCAGTGAAGTAAACCAATTAAATCGTATAAAATTAATGCTTTCTGTAGCTAAAGAAAAAATCGCTGAGCAAGACCATAAAGCTCTATAAAAATATTTGATAAAGTAATAAAAAAGAAGAACTGTATTTTCAAAGATACGGTTCTTCTTTTTTTGCATTGACTTGAAGTAAACTCCAAGTTTTATAATTAAAATATAAATAATTTGTAATGGAGGTCTCATTATGTCTAAACATTATATTGCCCCATTAAGCGATAATATCGAGCGTACTTCTGTCTTTTATAAAAATCGCTATGGTTTTACTCTAGCTGGAGATTTATATCATCTAAAAGATTTAGATAAAAACAAACAATATCCAGCTTTAATCGTAGGTGCTCCCTATGGTGGTGTTAAAGAACAAGGACCTTGTATTTATGCTAACGAACTTGCAAAACGTGGATTTATCGTTTTAACATTTGACCCTTGCTTTATGGGAGAATCCGAAGGATATCCTCGCCATGTTTCTTCTCCAGATATTTTTACAGAAAATTTCAGTGCAGGTGTTGATTATTTAGGGCTTTTACCATTTGTAAACCGTGAGCAAATTGGAGCTATCGGCATTTGTGGTTCTGGTGGTTTCGCTTTATCTGCAACACAGATGGATACACGTATAAAAGCTGTAGCTACAGCTTCAATGTATGATATGACTGTAGCTTCTCGCTTAGGCATGGATAAAGAAACTATTCAAGCTACTAAAGAAAAATTATCTAAACAAAGATGGATCGATGCTCAAAATGGCTATCCTGAATACATTCCATATTTTCCAGATAAACCACTTGAAAAAGTTCCTGAAGATTTAACAGAGCCAACAGCTGAATGGTTCCGTTTTTACGCTTTAAAAAGAGGACATCATATCAATGCTTTAGGTGGCTTTACTACAACTAGTAATCTTGCTTTTATGAATTATCATTTACTTGATTATCTTGATGAAATTTCTCCTCGTCCAATATTATTTATTGTTGGCGATAGAGCTCATTCTAAATTTTTCAGTGAAGAAGCATTTAATAAAGCTTCTGAGCCTAAAGAATTATATGTTGTAGATGATGCTGAACACATTGATTTATATGATAAAACCGATAAAATACCATTTGATAAATTAGAATTATTCTTCAAAAATAACTTTAAATAAAATCTAAAAACTTTATAAATCATTTTCATTCACTAACAAAAAAGCTCTTTGATTAGTTTTTAATCAAAGAGCTTTTGCTTTACATATTATATATTTTTTATTTCAGCTTCTAAATTCACCTTAAACTAAAAATACCTATCTATTTATTTAAATCACCATAAAAATATGCTGCTGTAGCTCCGCCATCAACTAAGAAATCTGCGCCTGTAATAAAGCTACCTTTTTCACTCATCAATAATTCTGCTACATTTGCCACTTCATCTGCTGTACCTGGTCGTCCTGCTGGTGCTTTAGCAAACATATTTTTATAAAAAGCACCTCTTTTGCCGTTAAATTCATCTATAGCAAGTGGAGTAACTATAATCCCTGGAGAAATTGAATTTATACGAGCTTTTTTCTTACCCCATTTTACAGCTTCTGCCATAACTCTTTTTACATTACAACGTTTTGCTAATTGATAAGCATGTAAATTGTCTTTTATATTTTCTACTTGTAAAACAGACAAAGATAATAAATCTTCACAATCAGTAGTTGCTAGTTGTTCATCAATTTCACTACCTAAAGCTTCCATGCGATGACCTGATTGACTAGAAATCGTTACGCCTGTGCCATATGGTTTGATTACTTTTCCGACTTCTTCTAATAACACAGCTGTTCCATATAAATCTACTTTTAAAATAGTTTCTATAGAAGCTTGACTAGGTGATACACCAGCTGCATTTATAAGCATTCCTATCTGACCATATTTTTGAGCTTCCTGTATATAATTCTTAATAGATATTCTATCTGCTAAATCTACTTCTAAATAATTTACATCAAAACCAGCATTATACATAATATCTGCTATTTTTTTAGCATTATCTAAATTTTTATCACCAATTATTATTTTTTTATTAAAGCCAATACGTCTAGCGATAGCCATACCTATTTGACCTGCGCCTACTAATAATAAAACATCTTTCATCAAAAAATCTTCTTTCCTTATTTATCACAAACTTTTTTTATACAAGCTAGGGCATTTAAACTTCTAGGATAACCAATATACGGCAAACATTGAGTTAAAACTTTTAATAAAAATTCTTTATCATTGCCAACATTTAAATTACCTTGAATATGTGCTGTCAATTGATTTTCACAACCGCCTTGTGCCAAGATAAAACAAAAAGTTATCATCTCTCTTTGTTTTAAATCTAAACCTTTGCGAGTGTAATAATCACCGAAACAATTTTCTGCAAGCCAACGATTTATATGTCTAGTTTCACTATCTCCGGATTTCCAAAAATCTTTCATATTTTCGCCAAAGATATCAACTTGAGCTTGTATACCTTTTTCTAATCTAGTCTGTCTTGTAGTTGTTGATTGTACTTCAAGTGGTAAATTGATATTTAAAGATTTAAAACAATCATTTGCAATCCCTAAAAAGTCAGCTACTCTGCCTATTCCTAGATAAGCTACAGCTTGATAAATTATTTCTTTTATTTCTATAGGTGTAACATTCATCTTCAAGCTATCTGGCAATATACTTTCAAAAGCTTTTCTGCCCTGACAACCAATCAATGTAGCAAATATAGCTATCATGCGAGTTTTATCATCTAAATCATTTTGATTAACGACATCATCAAAAGCAAAATCAGCAAAAAACTTTGCAAAATCTGGGTCTGTTTCGCCAAATAATATAGCTTTATCATTTAATAATTTATCCTGATATTTTTCTCCGTTATCCATAAAAATCACTCTTTTCTTATGTATTTTTTTATTATTATAGAACTTTAAGTAAACTCCAAGTCAAATGATTATCTGAAAAATTTTCTAATTAAACTTGTTTTTTCTTGATTAATATCTTATAATAATAATCGACATATGTCGGAAATAAATTTTAGTGAGATGATTTTATGGCAAGACCTAGTCGCTGTCGCAAAATTTGTTTTGAACCAACTTATGATAGTTTTATTCCTGAAGGCATCTCTAATGGTGAAAAAATTATTTTGACCTTAGATGAATATGAAGTAATTCGCCTAATAGATTTAAATAAACTCACCCATGAACAAGCTTCTAAACAAATGAATATTTCTCGCACTACAGTCAGTGAAATATATGAAATGGCTCGCTATAAAATAGCCAATAGCCTTGTACATGGTCGTCCACTATTGATTTCTGGTGGCAATTATCAACTTTGCCAAGGAGAACAAAACTGTTTACAAAATTGCCCTAAACGAAAAATTCACAAACAACAAATTATAACTAAAAAAGGAGTAAATACAATGAGAATAGCTGTTACATACGATAATGGAAATATCTTCCAACATTTTGGTCATACATCACAATTTAAAGTTTATGATATTGAAAATAATCAAATCATAAATGAACAAATCATTGATACACAAGGTCAAGGACATGGTGCTTTAGCTACATTCTTAAATAACGCTCAAGCAGATATCTTAATCTGTGGTGGTATCGGCGGTGGAGCTCAAAACGCTTTAGCTCAAGCTGGTATTAAATTATTCGGTGGCGTCATGGGAAATGCTGATGAAGCTGTAAAAGCATATCTTAATGGCACATTAAACTATAATGCTAATGTACAATGCAATCATCATGGTCACGGTCATTCTTGCGGTGGTCATGGACATGCTTGCCATGAAGATAAACATGGTTGTTCTGGTAACTAATCAAATTATTCGCTAACAAAAAAGCAGTAGATATAAATCTACTGCTTTTTTTATATATCACTTATATTATATTTTTCATCAATTAATATATATTTATAATTATATTGCTTACATATCTCTAAATTACGTTTATTTTCTTTTATCAACAATTCTTTTGTACAATAACTATCATCTAAACGCTTTTCAATGATATTCGCTTTCTGTTTTATTGTACTAAAATTATTTTTTATATATTCTTCACTCATAATTAAACAACAATATTTTATTTCTTCTAAATATCTTTGTTTAAAATACCCATTCCAATCTGCTGGAATATAACAGCCTTCAACAATTAAATTTTGTTTATTTTCAATAGCAGTTTTTATCATTTCTACAACAATTGACCATAAATATTTCGTTAATTGCTCATCATCTTCCACTGTTAAATTAGTTTGCCCACTTCTAATTAAACCCATCTTTAAATGATCTATACTTAAATAAGGATATTTATATTTTTCTAATAATTTCTGTGCAAATAAAGTCTTCCCTGTATGACTAGCACCTGCAATTAAAATGACCATTTATACCTCTACATTTTTATTATTCGTAGCTTAAACAAAATATTATCAATAATATACCTTTTGCAAATACAATCCATTTGCTGGCGCCATCTTCCCTGCTAAAGCTCTATTTCTAGCCTCTATTATTTTTGGCACTTCATGTTTATCCACTCTACCAAGCCCAATATTTATCATCAAACCCATGATATTTCTGACCATATGATATAAAAATCCACTGCCCCAAAATTTAAAAGTATATACATTATTTTCTTTTGTACAACTAGCTTCATAGATTTCACGAATAGGGCTTGTATCATTTCCGCCAGCAGAACGAAATGAAGAAAAATCATGCTCTCCTTCAATATATTTTAAAGCCTCTTGCATATCTTCTAAATTTAATTTTTTATTTACATGCCAATAAAATCTACTCATAAATGGGTCTGCTAATTCATTTTCAAAAACCTTATAAATATAAATCTTAGATTTTACACTATGTAGTGCACTAAAATCACGGTCAGCTTCTTCTGCTTTTAATAAAACTATATCATCTGGCAACAAGCGATTTCCTGCACGCACTACATTTTGAATAGGAATAGTTCCATCAGTAAAAAAATTCACCACTTGACCTATAGCATGAACACCAGCATCAGTTCTACCTGCTGCCGCTAACTCAATACTATCGCCAAATAATTTAAATAATGCACCCTCTAATACATTTTGCACAGCTACAACTTTAGTCTGTCTTTGAAAACCATGATAATTTGTCCCATCATAACTAAGCGTAAGTTTTATATTACGTCTTCTAGCTTTCATCATTTCCTTATGTTCAGATTTCATTTTCTATCCTCGTTTAATTTTTTATTTTATCGCTTCAAAAAAGAACTAGTCTATTATATACATTTAAAATAAACTAGTTCTTTTAGATTATACATATTTAATTTTATAAAGTAAATAATACCATATGGGGAAAAACTATTTTTATAACTGTCAAAATTAATAAAATCCCTATAAAAGCAGTCATTGCTATATAATCTCTAGAAGCAAAACTCAATTGTTTCAAGCGTGTTCTACCCACTCCGCCATGATAACATCTTGCTTCCATAGCCATAGCTAAATCATCTGCTCTGCGAAAAGCACTGATAAATAACGGTATCAATATTGGCATAAAAGCTTTGACTCTTTTTAAGATATTTCCTGTCATAAAATCAGCACCACGAGATTTTTGAGCTTTTATAATTTTATCTGTTTCTTCCAATAAAGTAGGAATAAAACGAAGTGCTATTGTCATCATCATAGCTAATTCATGAGCTGGCACGCCAAATCTTTTTAATGGCTTCATCAAATCTTCCAAAGCATCAGATAATACAAGTGGTGGCGTTGTAAATGTTAATAAAGATGCTCCAAACATCAATAATAACAACCTAAGGCAGACAAAACTACCATTTGCCAAACCTTCCCATGTAATACTGAGCTTCCAAATTTCAAAAATAACTTTTCCTTGCGTTGTAAATAAATGCAAAATAAAAGTAAATAAAATAATCCAGATAATTGGCTTTATGGATATAAAAAACATTTTTAAGGGAATTTTTGACATATACATCAAAGTTCCAATTAACATGCACCATATAATATAATCTAATTGGCTATCAAAAACAAAAATCCCCACGATTAAAATAAATAAACTTACGATTTTCAATCTAGCATCTAATTTATGCAATAAAGAATTTGCTGGGAAAAATTGACCAATTTTTATATCAGTTAGCATTTTATCCCTCTCTTTCTCAAAGCTACTAAAATATTATTTAAGGCTTCTTGTTTATTTAAAGCATTTATATCCACATCTAAACCATATTCTTTTATTTTTCGCAATAATTGCATCACTTCTGGCTCTAATAAGCCTGCTTGTTCAATTACATCTTTATGTGTAAAAACTTCGCGTGGCTCGCCATATATCATTAATTTTCCCTGTCTCATAATAGCTACCTTATCTGCCAAAAGTGCTATATCGTCCATATTATGCGATACCATAATAATTGTCATCTTTTCTTTTTGATGTAATTTTTTTACCTTTTGCAATAAATTCTGTTTAAGTCTAGGGTCAAGACCTGCTGTCGGCTCATCTAAAACTAGATATTTAGGCTTTAATGCTATTATTCCAGCTATTGCCACACGTCTCATTTGACCGCCACTCAATAAAAAAGGAGATTTATCTTTATATTCCTCATAATCTAATTCTACAAAATCCATTGCTTCTTTGACTCTTTGCTTTACTTCATCTTCACTACAACCAAAATTTCTAGGGCCAAAAGCAATATCTGCAAAAATACTTTCCTCAAATAATTGTTGTTCTGGATATTGAAACACCATACCCACACTACGCCTAGCATTTAAAGTCTTTTTATCCTTCTTTTTATTAATGTCAATACCATCAATAAAAACTTCACCTTTAGTAGGATTTAATAAACCATTAAAATGTTGCATAAGTGTGGATTTTCCTGAACCTGTATGACCTGCAATAGCTACAAATTCACCTTCATTTATTGTTAAACTAACATTATTTAATGCTTTTTTTTCATATGGCGTATTTTCCATATAAATATAACTTATATTTTTTACCTCTATTGGCATCTTCTCACCACTTTAAAATCTATTTAATATTATTTGCATATTAATTGTTGTAATTCTTTAGCTAAATTTTCATTATCAAAAAGATTAGCTAGTTTCAAACCTTTTTTCTGCAAAGCATCTACAATATCTACAGCTAAAGGTACACTAAGACCGATTTTCTTTAAATTTTCCTTTTGTTTAAAAATATCTTTTGGCATACCATCTTGTATTATCTTGCCATCATTCATGACAATAATTCTATCTGCCTGCACAGCTTCTTCCATGAAATGTGTAATTATAATAATAGTTATATTATATTTTTCATGTAATTCCTTCAAAGCTTTCATTACAGCATTTCTACCCTGTGGGTCAAGCATTGCTGTCGGTTCGTCTAAAACTATACATTGAGTACGCATCGCTATAGCCCCAGCAATAGCAGTCAATTGTTTTTGCCCACCTGATAACAAATGCGGTGGCATCTTGCGCAAATGCTCAATATGCAAAGATTTTAAAGCAAATTCTATTCTATCTTTTATTTCTTCACGCTCAAGACCCATATTTTCAGGGCCAAAAGCAATATCATCTTCTACTACAGTAGCGATTATTTGATTGTCAGGATTTTGAAATACCATACTTACTTTTTGACGTACTTTCCAAATATCCTCACTATCATCAACTTTCATGCCATCAACAATACATTCGCCTTCACTTGGCAATAATAAGCCATTGAAATGCTTTGCTAGTGTTGACTTGCCTGAACCATTAACGCCAATAATAGCTATAAATTCACCTTTATCTATCTTTAAATTAATATTATCTAACGCTATTTTTTCTGTTTTTTTCTCATCATTTTCCCTAAAAATATGTGTGAGATTTTTCACTTCTATAAAACTCAATATCATCACCTATAAATCTATATAAAAAAATAAGAACTGCAATCAAAATTACAGTTCTTATTATACCCATTTTAAATTGTTAACACAATCACCTTATCAAGTAAACCAAAAATCTATTAATTAAATTTTTAACTTAATTGATAAGGCGAAGGCGGCCCATTTGACCGCCTCACATATCAATAATTCAATGAATTACTAATTCTAAATTATTTTACTAACTCTAAAAGAGCCATTGGAGCAGCGTCACCACGACGTACGCCTAATTTAAGAATACGAGTATAACCACCATTGCGGTCATTATATTTAGGTGCAATTTCATCGAATAATTTTTTTGCAACTTCTTTATCAACAAGTTCAGCAATAACCTGACGGCGAGCACTTAAGTCATCGCGTTTTGCAAGGGTAATGAGTTTTTCAGCAAGACCGCTGATTTCTTTAGCCTTAGCTTCAGTAGTTTCAATGCGTTCATGTTTAAAAAGGGAAACTAGCACACTACGGAATAAAGCTTTACGTGCACTGGAGTTGCGTCCTAATTTACTGTAGCCCATTAGCAGCCTGTCCTTTCCTGTTATTCTTTTTCAGCGAGTGTTAATCCCAATTCCTGTAATTTTTTCTTAACTTCTTCAAGAGATTTACGACCAAGGTTTCTAACTTTAATCATATCATCTTCACTCTTTTGCATTAAATCTGCAACAGTGTTGATTTCAGCTCTCTTCAAGCAGTTGTAAGAACGTACAGATAAATCAAGATCCTCGATTGTCATTTCCATAACTTTAGAAGTATTATCTTCTTCTGGTGTATTGAAAATTCCTTCATCAGCAGGAATATCTTCTACAGAACCACCCATATTCTGGAATAGACGCAAGTGAGTAATCAAAATGCTAGCTGATTTACTTACTGCTTCTTCTGGTTTTATAGAACCATCAGTCCATACTTCTAATGTAAGTTTATCATAGTCGGTAACATTACCAACACGAGTATCTGTTACTGTGTAGTTAACTCTTTGAATAGGAGAGAAGATGGAATCGATAGGGATAATACCAATAACCTGATCTGGTTTTTTATTTTTATCAGCAGGTGTATATCCTCTTCCACGTTCAACTACCATTTCCATTTTCAAAGAACCAGTTTCATCAACAGTAGCAATATGCAAATCTTTATTGAGAATCTCAATATCAGAATCAACAATAATGTCTGCTGCTGTTACTTCTTTTTCACCAGTAACATCTATACGAATGGTATGAGGTTCTTCATCATGCATTTTTAAGCATAATTCTTTTAAGTTTAAAATAATGTTTGTTACATCATCACGAACCCCAGGAATAGTAGAAAATTCATGAAGAACACCATCAATTTTGATAGATGTTATAGCTGCACCCTCTAAAGAAGACAACAAAATACGACGTAAGCTGTTGCCAAGAGTAGTACCATATCCGCGTTCCAATGGTTCACAGACAAATTTACCATAACGGTTGTCTTCACTTATTTCCACAATCTCAATCTTTGGTTTTTCGATTTCGATCATCTGAAACAACCTCCTATTCTATGCGCTATAAAACACAGACATATTATCTGGAGTACAATTCGACAATCGCCTGTTCATCAACTGGAATATCAATTTCGTCGCGGTTAGGGAATCTTGTAACAGAACCGCTAAGATTCTGGATATCAGCAGTAAGCCAAGCTGGTACGTTTAAAGCATTTTTGCTTTCTGCAATTTCTTTGAATAATGCAGTACCACGGCTTTTTTCTTTAACACCGATTACATCGCCAACTTTAATTAAAGCGGAAGGAATGTCAAGACGTTTACCATTAACAGTGATGTGACCATGGGAAACGAGCTGACGAGCCTGACGACGAGTGGATGCAAGACCTAAACGGAAAACAACGTTGTCAATTCTACGTTCGAGAAGACCAAGTAAGTTTTCACCTGTTACGCCTGGCATAGTTTTAGCTTTATCATAATAAGCTCTAAACTGTTTTTCTAATACACCATATATAAATTTAGCTTTTTGTTTTTCTTTTAACTGCATTCCGTATTCGCTTACTTTACGACCAGAACGTTTAGGCTGTCTTTTGGAGCTTTTTGCAAGACCAACTACAGCTGTTTCTAAGCCGAGAGCGCGACATCTTTTCAGAGAAGGAACTCTGTCAATAGCCATATTTCTACTTCAACCTCCTAATTATACTCTTCTACGTTTAGGTGGGCGACAACCATTATGAGGAATTGGAGTAACATCTTTAATCATGTTAACTTCAAGACCAGTTGCCTGTAAAGATCTGATTGCAGCTTCACGACCTGCACCAGGACCTTTTACATATACTTCAACCTGTTTTAAACCATGTTCCATTGCTGCTTTTGCTGCAACTTCTGCTGCCATTTGAGCTGCAAATGGAGTGCTTTTTCTAGAGCCTCTGAAGCCAAGTCCGCCAGCACTAGCCCAGGATAAAGCATTACCATTTTTATCAGTGATAGTAACAATTGTATTATTGAAAGTCGAACGAATGTGAGCCACACCGTATTCGACATTTTTACGATCTTTTCTCTTTGGACGAGATGATTTATTTGCTGCCACTTATTAAACCTCCTTCTTCTTAGCCTTTTTTACCCATTACAGTCTTTTTAGGACCTTTACGAGTACGTGCGTTGTTTTTAGTGTTCTGACCGCGTACAGGTAAGCCTAAACGATGGCGTCTACCGCGATAGCAGCCAATTTCAACTAAACGTTTAATATTTAAAGAAATTTCACGACGAAGGTCACCTTCTACAAGATGATTTTTGTCGATATATTCACGTAACTTAGCAACTTCATCTTCAGTGAGATCACGAGCTCTAGTATCTGGATTAATACCAGTAGCAGCTAAGATATCCTGAGAAGTTTTAATACCAATACCAAAAATATATGTTAAAGCAATTTCAACTTGTTTATCGCGTGGTAAATCTACACCGGCAATACGTGCCATACAATGAGCACCTCCTTATCCTTGTTTTTGTTTATGTTTAGGATTTTCGCAAATAACCATTACATGACCTTTGCGTTTAATAACTTTACATTTTTCACAAATAGGTTTTACTGATGGTCTAACTTTCACTGCATGTACCTCCTTCTACATTGCTATAATGCCTATTTCCCAATAGGTCTTATTTAAAACGGTAAGTGATTCGGCCTCTGGTCAAATCATAAGGCGTAAGTTCAATAGTAACTTTATCACCTGGCAGGATGCGGATAAAATTCATGCGAATTTTCCCAGAAACATGAGCTAGAACAACATGTCCGTTTTCTAACTCCACTTTAAACATTGCATTAGGCAAAGCCTCTAATACTTTACCTTCAACTTCAATTACATCTTGCTTAGACATGAAATTCTCCTTCAATTAAAGCTTAAGTTGGGCCGAAAACTCTTTGAGGTTTGAATTATCATGCCCATGATATGCCCAAACCTGTCAGTAATCCGTTTTTACAGCAATGCCATGCCCAACATTATTGTTATCTGCCACAGAAAAACATTTCTGTTTACTGCCCGAATATTAATTATAACATATTACAGCGTTTAAATATATCATTATCAGCGATTTTTTTCACACTTTTTTTACAACAGATATATTACCGTATTATATTATCAATTAACTGCGCAAAATTGCAACAATGTCTTGGAATACTTTATCCATTGACTGACTTCCGTCAACTTCTTTGTAAAGTTCTTCTTTTTCATAATAAGAAATAAGAGGCTTTGTCTGTTCTTCATAAACAGAAAGACGATTTTTCATTGTTGCTTCGCTGTCGTCAGCTCTTTGATAAAGGTCACCGCCGCACACGTCACAAATTCCGTCTTTCTTAGATGGCTTAAATTCTACATGATAAGTAGCACCGCATTTTTTACAAATACGACGACCAACTGCTCTTCTGATTAATTCACTTGCTGGAACAGCAACGTTCAAAGCACAGTTAAGTTTTAAACCTAATTCACTTAAAATTTTATCCAAAGCCACAGCTTGTTCTACTGTACGAGGAAAACCATCCAAAATAAATCCTTTTTCGCAGTCAGCTTTAGCTAAACGTTCTTTTACAATACCAATTGTAACTTCATCTGGAACTAATTTTCCAGCATCCATGCAAGTTTTTGCTTGTTTTCCAAGTTCAGTACCTTCTTTTACTGCTGCACGAAACATATCCCCAGTGGAGATATGAGGAATTTTAAATTCTTCTACTAGCCTAGCTGCCTGTGTACCTTTACCAGCACCAGGAGGGCCCATTAAAAGGATGTGCATAAAAATCCTCCTTACTTCATAAAACCTTCATAATGGCGCATTACGACCATTGATTCAATTTGTTTCATCGTATCAAGAGCAACCCCAACTACGATTAATAATGCTGTACCACCAAAATGAATTCCTTCAATATGAGTAGCACCAGCTATCATTGTTGGTAAAATTGCAATGAATGCAAGGAAAAATGCACCCGCTAATGTAATACGTGTCATAATACGGTCTAAATAATCTGCAGTTGCCTGACCTGGACGAATTCCAGGAATAAAACCACCGTATTTTTTCAAATTATCAGCGAGATCCGGAATTTTAAATGTAACCGCAGTGTAAAAATACGTAAAAAATAAAATCAATAATGCATATACAGCACTTTGAAAAGGTGTTCCCCATTGGAAATAATCAGCAATTGTTTTAATCCAAGGAGTTTGTACAAACTGAGCTAAAGTAGCTGGGAACATCAATACTGATGATGCAAAGATGATTGGTATAACGCCGGCCTGATTTACTTTAAGCGGTATATGCGTAGATTGGCCACCGTAAGTTTTACGACCTACAACGCGTTTTGCGTAAGACACCGGAACTCTACGTTGTCCTTGCTGAATGGCAATAACAAAAACAATCATAGCAAGGGCGATTATTGCAAAGAATAACACATTAAAATAGCTTATTGTGCCTGCTTGCAAGTAATTATATATAGTACCCAAATTTTGTGGAAGTGCTGCAACGATACCTGCGAAAATGATAAGCGATATACCATTTCCCACACCATGTGCAGTTATCTGCTCACCAATCCACATGAGGAACACTGTTCCTGCTGTTAGGGTAATTGCAATAATAAGAATTGATGTAATACTAGGATTAATTATGGCCTGTTTAAGACCAATAGACATACCTATAGCTTGTAAAAATGCCAAGACAACAGTCAAATAACGGGTCGTCTTGGTTATCTTTTTATGTCCCTCTTCACCTTCTTTAGACCACTGTTCCAAAGTAGGTACTACTACGGTCAATAATTGAATAATAATTGACGCGTTGATATATGGGGTAATACTCATAGCAAAGAGAGAAAATTTACTTAAAGCACCACCGGAAAATAAATCCAACAAGCCAAACAAGTTACCGCTGTTAAATAACTGTTCAATTACTGAAGGATTTACTCCAGGCACCGGGATATGAGTCCCGAGCCTGAAGACTGCAAACATAATTAGTGTAAATACTATTTTCTGTCGCAATTCGGTGATTTTGAGGATATTGCTAAGAGCTGAAAGCACTTAGATCACCTCTACTTTTCCACCTGCTGCTGTAATTTTTTCTTCAGCAGATTTTGTGAAGCCGTTTGCTACAACAGTTAATTTCTTAGTAATTTCGCCGTTACCAAGAACACGTACACCGTCACAAACGTTTTTAAGGATACCTGCTTCTACTAATGCTGCTGGATCTACTGTTGCGCCATCTTCAAAACGATTTAAAGAAGAAACGTTTACTTCAGCATATTCTTTTGCAAAAATATTTTTGAAGCCGCGTTTTGGCAATCTACGGTATAAAGGCATCTGGCCACCTTCAAAACCTGTACGTACGCCGCCACCAGAACGAGCGTTCTGACCTTTATGACCACGTCCGGAAGTTTTACCTAAACCAGAACCTAAACCACGACCAACACGAATACGAACTTTTCTAGAGCCCGGTGCTGGTGATAATTCATGTAATTTCATAACCTGGACACCTCCTCTAAATTATTCGCCGATTTTTTCTACTGTAATAAGATGTTCTACTTTATGAATCATACCTCTAATTGTAGCTGTATCTTCATGTTCTACTGTAGAATTTAATTTACGTAATCCCAAAGCCTGAATTGTTCTTCTCTGAGTTTCAGGTCTGCCGATCAGACTTCTTGTAAGGGTAATTTTCACTTTTGCCATTGAAATATTTCCTCCTTAACCTAAAAGTTCCTGAACGGATTTTCCACGAAGTTCAGCTACGAGCTCAGCTTTTTTAAGCTGTTCTAAACCTTTAATAGTTGCACGAACCATGTTATTAGGGTTAGAAGAACCAAGAGATTTTGTTAAGATATTACCAACACCTGCAAGTTCTAAGACTGCACGAGCTGGACCACCTGCGATAACACCAGTACCTTTTGCAGCTGGTTTTAAGAGCACACGACCTGCACCGAATACACCGAGGCTTTCGTGTGGAATAGTTTTATCTACTAAAGAAACTTCTACAAGATTCTTTTTAGCATCTTCAATGCCTTTTCTGATTGCTTCAGGTACTTCGCTAGCTTTACCGAGACCTGCACCAACATGACCGTTTTTATCGCCTACTACAACAAGAGCGCTGAAAGAAAAGCGACGGCCACCTTTTACAACCTTAGCAACGCGATTAATATACACAACTTTTTCTTCTAATTCAAGTGCGTTAGCGTCAATCTTGGCCATTAATTTACCTCCTGTTCCAATATTAGAATTTTAGACCAGCTTCACGAGCTGCATCTGCTAAAGCTGCTACACGACCATGATATACATAGCCACCGCGGTCAAATACAACTTCAGTAATGCCTTTTTCAAGAGCACGTTTTGCTACAGCTGCACCTACAGCTTTAGCTGCTTCGATGTTACCGCCGTAAGCGTTGAAATCTTTATCTTTAGAGCTTGCGGATACTAATGTAACACCATTAACATCATCAATAACTTGAGCATAAATGTTGCTTAAGCTACGGAATACGTTTAAACGAGGTCTTTCAGCTGTGCCAGAAATATGATTACGAACTCTTAAATGACGTTTCTGACGAGCTTTATTTTTATCCTGTTTATTAAACAAAACCAGCCTCTCCTTTCTATTTCTAACTAAAGATTATTATTTCTTAGAACCAGTTTTACCAGCTTTACGACGGATATGTTCGCCTTCGTACTTAATACCTTTTCCTTTGTAAGGTTCAGGTTCTCTGTAAGAACGAATTTTAGCTGCCATAGCGCCAACTGCTTCTTTATCGATACCAGATACAACAATCTTGTTAGGAGCAGGAGCTTCTAATTTGATTCCAACAGGAGGTTCAACAACTACTGGATGGGAAAAACCTAAAGATAAGTTAAGGTTTTTACCAGCCTGTGCAGCTCTATAACCTACACCATTAATTTCAAGATTTCTTACAAAGCCTTGTGTTACACCTACAACCATATTGTTGATAAGAGTACGAGTAAGACCATGTAAAGATCTATGCATTTTATCTTCGGATGGACGTTCTACTGTTACAACGCCTTCACCTACTGTAATTTTCATATCTTTATGACAGTCACGGCTAATTTCTCCTTTAGGACCTTTAACCGCTACGTGATTATGTTCATCAACTGTTACAGTAACCCCAGCAGGGATTGTAATCGGTTCTCTACCAATTCTTGACATCTGTACACCTCCTAGTCTAAAACTAATTTTACCATACGTAAGCTAAAACTTCGCCGCCAACACCTTCACGACGTGCTTGTTTATCACTCATAATACCTTTAGAAGTAGAGATGATAGCAATACCAAGACCACCAAGTACGCGAGGTAATTGATCTTTCTTAGCATAAGCACGAAGACCAGGTTTAGAAATACGTTTAATACCAGTGATTACTTGTTCACGGTTTGGACCATATTTCAAGTTAATTGTGATAACACCTTGTTTGTTATCTTCTGCGAAGGAGAAGTCTTTAATGAAACCTTCTTCTTTAAGAACTTCTGCAATAGCCTGTTTAATTTTAGAACCAGGAATTTCAACTTTATCATGAAGTACGGAGTTTGCATTACGCAAACGAGTTAACATATCTGCAATAGGATCAGTCATTCCCATAAATCGATATCCTCCTTTCTTTCAACCTTACCAACTAGCTTTTGTTACGCCAGGGATTGCGCCTTTGTAGCTTTGTTCTCTAAAACAAATACGACACATTTCAAATTTACGCATATAACCATGTGGACGACCACAGATTTTGCATCTGTTATATTTACGAACCTTAAATTTAGGTTCTTGACTCCATTTCTGGACCATTGCCTTTCTGGCCATAGATCAGTATACCTCCTCTTAAGAATTAAGCACTAAACGGCATACCCATTAATTTAAGAAGAGCTCTAGCTTCTTCATCAGTCTTTGCCGTAGTAACAATAATAATATTCATACCATGAATTTTTTCGATTTTATCATATTCGATTTCAGGGAAAATCAATTGTTCTTTAAGACCAACTGAATAGTTTCCGCGACCATCAAAAGCTTTAGGGCTTACGCCACGGAAGTCACGAACTCGAGGCAAAGCGATATTCATAAATTTATCAAGGAACTGATACATACGAGTTCCACGAAGAGTAACTTTAGCGCCAATAGGCATTCCTGCACGTAATTTCCATGCAGCAAGAGATTTTTTCGCACGAGTCAAAACAGGTTTCTGACCAGCGATAATAGTGAGGTCAGCTACAGCAGAATCTAATGCTTTAGAGTTGTGAGCAGCTTCACCAACACCCATACTAATGATAACTTTTTCAATCTTAGGAAGTTGCATTACATTTTTATAACCGAATTTTTCAGTCATAGCAGGAACAACTTCATTGATATATTTTTCTTGTAATCTATCCACCAAGATATCCTCCTTCCTCAATTATTTTGCTTGGTCTAATGCTTCACCGCATTTTTTGCATACACGAACCATTTTACCATCAATTTCTTTTTTCGCAACACGAGTTGCTTTAGAACAAGCTGGGCAAACTACCATAACTTTAGAAGCAAACATAGGAGCTTCTTTTTCAATGATACCGCCGTTTGGAGCTTTCTGATTAGGTTTAGTGTGACGTTTAATTTTGTTAACGCCTTCAACTACAACTTTATCTTTAGCAGGCATAGCCTGAAGGATTTTACCTTGTTTACCTTTATCTTTACCGGATAATACTAAAACTGTATCACCTTTTTTTACATGCAATTTAGCCTGTGACAAATCTTGGCACCTCCTGTCTATTTATTAAATTACTTCTGGTGCCAGTGAAACGATTTTCATGAAATCTTTGTCACGTAATTCTCTGGCTACCGGGCCAAAAATACGAGTTCCGCGTGGAGTTTTATCATCTTTAATAATAACAGCAGCGTTTTCATCAAAGCGGATATAAGAACCGTCAACACGACGTAAACCCTTTTTAGAACGTACTACTACAGCTTTAACAACGTCACCTTTTTTAACCATTCCACCAGGTGAAGCAGATTTAACTGCAGCTACGATTATATCACCAATGTTGGCATATTTACGATAAGAACCGCCCATTACACGGATACACATAATTTCTTTTGCACCAGTGTTATCACCAACATTCAACATTGTTTGTTGCTGAATCATTGCTTTACCTCCTTCTAAAATTCTATATCAAGTAACAAATTATTTTGCTCTTTCAAGAATTTCAACGAGTCTCCAACGTTTATCTTTAGATAAAGGACGAGTTTCCATAATAGAAACTGTATCTCCTACGTGAGCTTCGTTGTTTTCATCATGTGCTTTAAATTTAACAGTTTTCTTAACTGATTTTTTATAGAGTGGATGACTTTCAGTATCAACTACAGCAACAACAATAGTTTTTTCCATTTTGTCGCTTACAACTTTACCAACTTTAGTCTTGCGTTCATTTCTAATTTCGCTCATTAAAAGAACCTCCTTCCTTCTGCATATCATTTATTATCTATTAGTCTAATCTTAACTATTAAGCTTTTAATTCTTGTTCGCGTTGAATAGTTTTAATACGAGCAATAGTTTTCTTTACTTCTTTGATACGCATAGGGTTTTCAAGCTGACCTGTAGCAAGCTGGAATCTGAGGTTGAATAATTCTTCTTTAAGCGAAGCAAGTTTCTGGTTAAGTTCGCCAGCACTCATTTCACGTATTTCATTAACCTTCATTTACTTCACCCTCCCCTTGCACTTCACGCTTAACAAATTTTGTTTTGATTGGGAGTTTATGGCTTGCAAGACGCATAGCTTCTTTAGCAACTTCTTCACTAACGCCGCCCATTTCAAACATAATACGACCTGGTTTAACTACTGCTACCCAGTATTCAGGTGAACCTTTACCGCTACCCATACGAGTTTCAGCAGGTTTTGCAGTTACTGGTTTATCAGGGAAGATTTTAATCCAAACCTGACCACCACGTTTAATATAACGAGTCATCGCAATACGAGCTGCTTCGATCTGACGGTTTGTAATCCATGCAGGTTCGAGAGCTTGTAAACCGAATTCACCATGTACTACAGTATTACCTTTATGAGCTTTACCTTTCATAGTACCACGGAACTGTTTACGGTATTTTACTCTTTTAGGTATTAACATTAATCTTCGCTCCCTTCAACAGCTTCTGCTTGTGCAGCAAGTTTCTTTTCAGGAAGAACTTCACCTTTGAAGATCCATACTTTTACGCCAAGACGGCCATAAGTTGTATGTGCTTCAGCTGTACCATAATCAATATCAGCACGTAAAGTATGAAGTGGAATACTACCTTCACGGTAAGATTCACTACGAGCAATTTCAGCACCGCCGAGACGGCCACCTACTGTTACTTTAATACCTTTTGCACCCATACGAATTGTACGGCTAACAGCCTGTTTCATTGCACGACGGAAAGCAACACGACGTTCGAGCTGAGAAGCGATGTTTTCAGCTACGAGTGTAGCATCCATATCTGGCTGTTTAATTTCTGCGATATTAATATCTACGTGTTTATCAGTGTATTTTTTAAGGCCTTTTTTAAGCTGTTCAATACCAGAACCACCACGGCCGATAACCATACCAGGTTTAGCAGTATGAATAGTTAATCTGAGACGATTTTTAGAACGTTCTGTTTCAATTTTAGATACGCCAGCAACTTTTAAAGTCTCTTTTAAGAAGCTACGAATTTTAATATCTTCGTGTAAGTTAGCAGCGAAATCTTTACCAGCATACCACTTCGCATCCCAAGTTTTTACGATACCAAGGCGCATACCATGTGGATTAACTTTTTGTCCCAAATCTATTCCCTCCTTCTAATTATTTTTCTTTAACTACGATCGTAACATGAGATGTACGTTTTAAGATTTTGAATGCCTGTCCACGGGAACGTGGGTGAATACGTTTAAGGGTAGGTCCCTGATCAACGAATGCTGTAGCCACATAGAGGTTATCAGGATTCATATCAAAATTATTTTCAGCATTTGCTACTGCTGATTTTAAAACTTTATTAATTACATCAGCACCTGCTTTAGGTGTGAATTTCAATATTGCAAACGCGTCAGCTACGTTTTTGCCACGAATAAGATTCATAACAATACGTACTTTACGCGGAGAAATACGGATATATTTTGCTACTGCTTTAGCTTCCACAGTTGTTCCTCCTTTCAACAATTATCTTAAAGATGTACGTCTTTCTTCGCCAGCATGGCCTTTGTAAGTTCTTGTTGGTGCAAATTCACCAAGTTTATGACCAACCATGTCTTCTGTAACATATACAGGTACATGTTTGCGACCATCATGAACTGCAATTGTATGGCCTACAAATGTAGGAAGGATTGTCGAACTGCGGGACCAAGTTTTAACAACTTTTTTGTCATTAGCTGCATTTAAAGCATCAATTTTCTTTTCAAGGCTTTCTGCAACGTAAGGTCCTTTTTTTACTGATCTTGACAAAATATGTCCTCCTTTCATTTTAGAATAAGGTAATCAATTAAGCTACCTTATTCATAAATTTATTATTTACGACGTTTTGCACGACGTTTAACGATGAGTTTATCAGATGCTTTTTTACGGCGAGTTTTAGCACCCATAGCACATTTACCCCATTTAGTAACAGGATGTTTACGTCCAACTGGGCTACGGCCTTCCCCACCACCATGTGGATGGTCATTAGGGTTCATCGCAACACCACGGTTTTCAGGACGAACGCCTAACCAACGGTTACGACCTGCTTTACCAATTGTGAGGTTTTCATGTTCTAAGTTACCAATCTGACCGATTGTTGCACGGCAATTGATATGGATTTTACGGATTTCACCAGATGGCATACGTAAGAGAGCATAGTTGCCTTCTTTAGCCATAAGCTGAGCAGCTGCACCAGCGGAACGAACCATCTGACCGCCTTTACCGATTTTCATTTCAATGTTGTGTACTAATGTACCAAGTGGAATATTAGCAAGTGGTAATGCATTACCTACTTTAATATCTGCTTCTGGACCGGATACAATCTGGTCACCAACTTTTAATCCATCTGGAGCTAAGATGTAACGTTTCTCACCATCGAAATAGTTAAGAAGTGCGATACGAGCGCTACGGTTTGGATCATATTCTATAGTAGCAACGCGTGCTGGAACACCATCTTTATTACGTTTGAAATCGATTACACGATATAAACGTTTGTGTCCGCCGCCTTGATGTCTTACTGTTAAACGGCCCTGGAAGTTACGACCACCGTTCTTTTTAAGACTTTCAACCAAGGATTTCTCAGGTTTTTTTGCTGTAATTTCTTCGAAAGAAGAAACAGTCATAAATCTTCTACCTGCAGAATAAGGTTTAAAACTCTTTACTGCCACTTAATTAACCTCCTTTTTATTTTTTACTTAAGCTTGGAAGAACTCGATAGTTTCTCCAGCTGCAAGTTTTACGATTGCTTTTTTATAGTCAGAACGTTTGCCAAGATTACGGCCCATACGTTTTACTTTACCAAGAACGTTAACTGTATTTACGGATTCAACTTTTACGTTGAAGATAGTAGATACTGCTTTGGCAATTTCAATTTTGTTAGCTTCTTTAGCAACTACAAATACGTATTTGCCTTCTTCCATCAATTCAGTTGTCATTTCTGTAACAAGCGGTCTGATAATGATATCTCTAGCTTCCATTATGCTAATACCTCCTCAATACGTGTAATAGCATCTTTAGTAATGAAGAGTTTGTTATGATTTAAGATATCATATACATTTAATCCGCAAGAACTGATAGCTTTTACACCAGGGATATTGCGAGAAGATTTCTCTACGTTTTCTACTACATCAGCAGTAACGATAAGAGCTTTCTCTGCAACGTTGAAATCGCTCATCATTTTTACAACTTCTTTTGTTTTAGGAGCTGCGAAATCTAAGCTTTCTAATACAATGAAATCACCATTGTTTACTTTATCTGTTAAAGCGCATTTAATTGCTAAACGACGCTGTTTACGAGGCATTCTGAATGCATAGGAACGAGGAGATGGACCAAAAACTGTACCACCGCCTACCCAAAGTGGGGAACGGGTGCTTCCGCTACGAGCACGACCTGTACCTTTTTGTTTCCAAGGTTTACGACCGCCACCGCGTACTAAACCTCTAGTTTTTGTTGCATGCGTTCCTAAACGCTGAGCTGCCAACTGCATTACAACTGCTTGATGAACAAGACCTTCGTTAACTTCAACGCCAAATACGCTTTCATTTAATTCGATATCACCGATCTGCTGGCCGGCAACTGTATAAACTGCTACTTTAGGCATAATATAGCATATCCTCCTTCCAATTATTATTTCTTAGGTTTAACTGTATCTTTAATTACAACAAAGCTATTTTTAGCACCAGGAATAGCACCTTTGATTAAAATAAGGTTACGGTCTGCATCAACACGTACAACGCTTAAACGCTGAACTGTAACTTTAGCGCCACCCATACGGCCTGGTAATTTTTTACCTTTTAGTACACGTCCACCATGACCAGAAATCATAGCACCTGTAGAACCTGGTTCACGATGAGATTTAGAACCGTGACCCATAGGACCTCTAGCAAAGTTATGACGTTTAATACCACCGGCAAAACCTTTACCTTTGGAAGTACCAGTAACATCAACTAAATCACCGGCACCAAATATGTCAACGCTGATGGAGTCACCAGCTTTATATTCAGGAACATCTGCAAGGCGTAATTCACGAATAAATTTTACTGGTTCAACGCCAGCTTTTGCGAAATGGCCTTTCATTGGTTTAGTTACATTTTTTTCTTTAACTGTTCCAAAGCCAATCTGAACGGCATTGTAGCCATCAGTTTCAACAGTTTTGCTCTGAAGAACAACATTTTTACCGGATTCTACAACTGTAACAGGAACTACTTTACCTTCTTCAGTAAAGATTTGAGTCATGCCAAGTTTTTTACCTAAAATTACTTTTGCCATCTATTGCCACCTCCTCTTACAATTTAATTTCGATATCCACACCTGCTGGCAAATCTAAACGCATTAAAGCGTCAACAGTTTTAGATGTTGGTTCTAAAATATCAATAAGACGTTTGTGAGTTCTCATTTCGAACTGTTCACGAGAGTCTTTATTAACATGTGGAGATCTTAAAATTGTAAAAATATTTTTTTCGGTAGGCAATGGAATAGGACCAGATACCATTGCACCTGTTCTTTTAGCTGTTTCAACAATTTTAACGGAGCTCTGATCAAGTGCTTTATGATCATATGCTTTTAAACGAATTCTGATTTTCTGCTGTTTAGCCAAATTATTTTCCTCCTTGTCGCCCAGATTCATGACCCGGACAATTTCTCCACGCCAGTTCCCTTGCCTTATGCAAGCAATCTGCCGCGTCATCGCATTTTAAAAGAACTTTATATAAGGGCAGCAAAATGCCGCCCTTATACAAATTAATTATTAAAAGTAATAAACTTAAGCTTAAAATTATTCGTCGATTTCGATTACACGACCAGCGCCTACTGTATGGCCACCTTCACGAATAGCGAAGCGAAGACCTTTTTCAATAGCGATTGGAGTGATAAGTTCGATAGACATTTCAATGTTATCGCCAGGCATAACCATTTCAGTACCTTCTGGAAGAGTTACAACACCAGTAACGTCAGTAGTACGGAAATAGAACTGTGGACGATAGTTGGAGAAGAATGGAGTATGACGTCCACCTTCTTCTTTAGTAAGAACGTAAACCTGAGCTTTGAATTTTTTGTGTGGATGAATAGTACCAGGTTTAGCAAGTACTTGACCACGTTCAATTTCTTTACGGTCTACACCACGAAGTAATGCACCGATGTTGTCACCAGCAACAGCGCTATCAAGCATTTTGCGGAACATTTCGATACCAGTTACAGTAGTGGATTTCTTTTCTTCAGAAAGACCAACGATTTCAACAGTGTCACCAAGTTTGAGTTCACCACGTTCTACACGGCCAGTAGCAACTGTACCACGACCAGTGATTGTGAATACGTCTTCAACTGGCATTAAGAATGGTTTATCAGTGTCACGAGTTGGAGTTGGGATATAATCATCAACAGCTTGCATTAATTCAAGAATTTTTTCTTTAGCAGCTGCATCGCCTTCAAGAGCTTGAAGAGCGGAACCAGTTATTACAGGGATATCATCACCTGGGAAGTCATAGCTGGAAAGAAGCTCACGAACTTCCATTTCAACGAGTTCGAGAAGTTCAGGATCGTCAACCTGGTCAGCTTTGTTAAGGAATACAACGATTGCAGGAACACCAACCTGACGAGCAAGAAGAATGTGTTCACGAGTCTGTGGCATAGGGCCATCAGCAGCGCTAACAACGAGGATAGCACCGTCCATCTGAGCAGCACCAGTGATCATGTTTTTAACATAGTCAGCATGGCCTGGGCAGTCAACGTGTGCATAGTGTCTGCTGTCAGTTTCATATTCAACGTGTGCAGTGTTGATTGTAATGCCACGTTCACGTTCTTCTGGAGCTTTATCAATCATGCTGTAATCTTCGAACTGAGCCATACCTTTTTCAGATAAAACTTTAGTGATAGCAGCAGTTAAAGTAGTTTTACCATGGTCAACGTGACCGATTGTACCAATGTTTACATGTGGTTTAGTTCTTTCAAACTTCTGTTTAGCCATTTAATTAATTTCCTCCTTTATTATTCGCCTTTTGTTTTAGCGACAATAGCATCAGATATATTTTTAGGAACTTCATCATAGTAAGAAACTTCCATGGAGTAGTTCCCACGACCCTGTGTTTTAGAGCGTAAGTCGGTTGCATAACCGAACATTTCAGAAAGTGGAACAAATGCGTTGATTACTTGTACACCATTGCGTGGTTCCATACCTTCGATACGACCACGACGGGAGTTTAAGTCACCAATTACATCGCCCATGTATTCTTCAGGAACAGTAACTTCAACTTTTACATATGGTTCTAATAATACTGGATTTGCTTTTAAAGCACCAGCTTTGAATGCCATAGAACCTGCAACTTTGAAGGCCATTTCTGAGGAGTCAACTTCATGATAAGAACCATCATAAACGATAGCTTTGATATCAACCATTGGATAACCAGCAACAACACCGTTTTCCATAGCTTCTTTGATACCATTTTCGATTGGTCCGATGTATTCTTTAGGAATAGCACCACCAACGATTTTGCTTTCGAAGGAGAAACCTTCACCTGGATCTTGTGGAATGAGTTCAATCCAGCAATGACCATACTGACCTTTACCACCGGACTGACGAACGAATTTACCTTCAGATTTAACTGTTTTGCGGATTGTTTCACGGTAAGCAACCTGTGGTTTACCTACTTTACAATCTACTTTAAATTCGCGGCTCATACGGTCTACGATAATATCGAGATGTAATTCACCCATACCAGAGATAATTGTCTGTCCAGTTTCAGCATCAGTTCTTACACGGAATGTAGGATCTTCTTCTGCTAATTTCTGGAGAGCAATACCCATTTTTTCCTGGTCAGCTTTAGTTTTTGGTTCTACAGCTACGGAAATAACTGGATCTGGGAATTCCATAGATTCAAGAATGATTGGATGATTTTCATCGCAAAGTGTATCACCTGTTGTAGTATCTTTAAGACCTACAGCAGCAGCGATATCACCGCTGTAAACAACTTCAATTTCTTTACGGTTGTTTGCATGCATCTGTAAAATACGTCCGATACGTTCTTTTTTGCCTTTTATAGAGTTAAATACATAAGAACCAGCATTTAATGTACCGGAGTAAACACGGAAGAATGCGAGTTTACCAACAAATGGGTCAGCCATAATTTTGAATGCTAACGCTGCGAATGGTTCTTCGTCGCTAGATTCGCGTTTGTCTTCTTCATTTGTATCAGGATTTATACCTTTGATTGCTGGAATATCAACTGGAGCTGGCATATAGTCAACAACAGCATCAAGCATAGGCTGAATACCTTTATCTTTGTAAGAAGAACCGCAAACTACTGGAGTAATTTCGCAAGCGATTGTAGCTTTACGAATTGCAGCTTTGATTTCTTCTTCAGTGAGTTCTTCACCTTCAAGATATTTCATCATTAATTCATCATCTGTTTCTGCAACAGAATCAAGCATTTTCTGACGATATTCTTCAGCTTTTTCTTTATATTCAGCTGGAATTTCTACGGATTCAGGTTCTTTTGTATAATCTTCTTCGTAGATTACAGCTTTCATTTTAATTAAGTCAATAAGACCTTGGAAAGTATCTTCAGATCCGATTGGAATCTGAATAGCAACTGGATGTGCGTTAAGACGTTCAACCATCATTTTGAGAACATTATAGAAGTCAGCACCGATGATATCCATTTTGTTAACGTATACCATACGAGGTACATGATATCTTTCAGCTTGACGCCAAACTGTTTCAGATTGAGGTTCAACACCGCTTTTTGCGGATAATACAGTAACAGCACCATCAAGTACTTTAAGAGAGCGTTCTACTTCAACTGTGAAATCCACGTGGCCTGGTGTATCAATGATGTTAATACGATGGTTTTTCCAATGGCAAGTTGTAGCAGCAGAAGTAATTGTAATACCTCTTTCTTTTTCCTGTGCCATCCAGTCCATTGTTGCTCCACCTTCATGAACTTCACCCATTTTATGAAGTATACCTGTGTAGAACAGAATACGCTCTGTAGTAGTGGTTTTACCAGCATCAATATGTGCTATAATACCAATGTTACGAGTTTTTTCGAGTGAAAATGCTCTTGCCACTTACTCATCGCTCCTTATATTATACAAAAGATACTTTAAAATTACCAACGATAATGAGCAAATGCTTTATTAGCTTCAGCCATTTTATGAGTATCTTCTTTTTTCTTAATTGCTGCACCTGTGTTATTAGCAGCATCCATTAATTCGCCGGAAAGACGTTCGTTCATAGTTTTTTCACCACGAAGTCTAGCATAGTTAACAATCCAACGAATACCAAGTGTCATACGACGATCCTGACGAACTTCTACAGGAACTTGGTAGTTAGCACCACCAACACGGCGAGCACGAACTTCTAATACTGGCATAACATTTTTCAATGCAGTTTCAAAAACTTCCATCGGGTCTTTACCAGTTTTTTCTTTTATAATGTCAAATGCATCATATACAACTTTCTCAGCAACACCTTTTTTACCGGAAAGCATAACTTTATTTATGAATTTAGTTACAACCTTGGATTTGTACACCGGATCTGGTAATACATCTCTTTTAGGTACGGAACCTTTTCTTGGCATTACTACCCCTCCTTGTCATAGTCTTCAATGTTTTAGTAATTATTTTTTCTTAGGACGTTTTGCACCGTATTTAGATCTTCCTTGTTCACGGTTTTGAACACCTGCAGTATCCAAAGAACCACGAATGATGTGATAACGCACACCTGGTAAGTCTTTTACACGACCGCCTCTAATTAAAACAACACTATGTTCCTGAAGATTGTGACCAATACCAGGGATATAAGCTGTTACTTCAATACTATTCGTTAAACGAACACGGGCAACTTTACGCAATGCGGAGTTTGGTTTTTTAGGAGTAGTAGTATATACTCTTGTGCAAACACCACGTTTCTGCGGGCAATTTTTTAATGCCGGTGCTGTAGATTTTTCCTGCATGCTCTGTCTGCTTTTACGAATCAACTGATTTATTGTAGGCATACATGCACCTCCTTCCTCAAATTTCCAAAGGCTTCAAAGCCCTATCCTTGTTTCGGATATTTTAGATTAAGAAATCTCACTTGCTGTGAGATTTTCAGCTTAGTTAACGGTATCCCTTAAAGTAATGCTACCGCAGCAGCTCCTACTTCAATGTTACAGGATTTACCTAGTTCAGCCATTGTATTTCCAAAAATCATTTCTACATTTTTAGTCATACAAAGCTCTTTTAAAGGGCTTAAAACTCTATCATCTGCGTCATCTGCTACGTAAACACATTTCGCTAAATCGTTTTTCACCGCTTTAGTAACTTGTTTTATGCCAATAACGCGTTTAGCATTTTTCAGTGTAACTGTCATTTTATCACTCCTAAATACTAACTGACAGATTTCAGGCACTCATTAATATTATCATCATTAAAAAGCATTGTCAACACATATTTTATAAGTATTTTTATATACACGCATCCTGGCGTATCATATTTAAAAACAAACATCGTAAAAACCCTTATATTACAAGCATTTATACAATGTTATGAACAAAATAAATAAATTTTCTAAAAATATTTTTATTTTTAAAGTTACTTTTCTATACACTTTATTGCATAATTTCCTCTACTACCCGACTCAAAATCTTTGCTATAAACATATTTTTTCCCATCAATTTCTATTTCTTTATCATCTATAAATCTTAAAGTGTAATTATATTCCTTACAATATTGATTTATCAAATCCTGTATTTCTATAAAATTAGGATTTGGATTATCTTTTAATGGGATATAAATTACTTTTTTTAATAAATTAAACAAAATATTCACCAGCCTTTAGATTTTTTGGTTCTATAATAAATGTTGGGGTAAGAGAAAATTCTCTTGCTTCAACATTTATTTTTTTACAAAAAAAGAAGCACAAATCCATTCTTTTCGGTTAAAATATAGTCACCACAACAAATATCTTAGAAAGGAATGGTTTTATGTTTCATTCTAATTATATACAAATTTTATTAAATTTAAAAGATGTTTCTATTATAAATTTCTCTGATTCTTCTGTTACTATTCAATTACCTCGTAAACCTCATCTTTGTCCTTGCTGTCATCATACTACTAACTCTGTTCATGACTATCGCTTACAAAAAATACATCATTTAACTTATTGTACACAATCTTTTTCTATCTTTATTTCTAAACGTCGCTATCGCTGCCCTTTTTGCAATAAACGCTTCATTGAAAACATCTCTTTTCTTGGTAAATACCAACGTATGACTACTTCTTTTATTAAATTTATTCTCAGCCAAATAAGTTTTTTGAAATCCGCCTCTTCTATTGCCAAAGATAATAAGCTTTCCGTTTCTACCGTTTTAAGACTTATTGATAAAATTTCTACTAAAACAGTTCATCTTCCGGAAATTATTTCTATTGATGAATTTAAAGGCAATGCTGCTAAAGAAAAATTTCAATTTGTAATAAACGATCCTATAGCTAAAAAGACATTGGATGTTCTTCCGACAAGGAGAGTTGAGTATCTGGAACATTATTTTTTGAAGTTCAGTTATAAAGACAGATGCAAAGTAAAGTATGTAGTAATGGATATGAATAAATCCTTTAAACAAGTAATTTGGAATTGTTTTCCAAATGCCAAGATAGTGGTAGATAAATTTCACATATGCCGATATGTACAGTGGGCATTAGAAAACATAAGAAAAGAAGTACAAAAAAGCTTTGGAAATGACAGAAGAAAATATTTCAAAAGAAGTAGATGGATATTATTAAAAAGGAATAAAAAATTAAAGAAAGAAGAAGATAGAAAGCAACTAGAAATGATGTTGACAGTGTCAGAAAAATTAAGAGAAGCATATGAACTAAAAGAAGCTTTTTATGAATTAATGGAAAAAGAGAAAAACAAAAAAGAAGCAATATAAAAGAATACAATAAAGTAGCAGAAACGATGTACAGGTGGTTTAATCCAATAGTAAAAGGATTTGAAACAGGATATACAAATGGATTTACAGAAGGAAAAAACAATAAGATAAAAGTTTTAAAAAGAATAAGTTTTGGTGTAAGAAGATTTGATAGATTTAGGAAAAGAATATTATATTTGGCTTAAAAAAGAGAAAAAGGATAGACAAAAATTTGTCTATCCTTTACCCCAACATTTGACAAAGAACCTTTTATTTTTCACCTAATATTATCGTAAAAAGCACAAAAAGGACACCGGATAATATCCAGTGTCCTTTAATAGCTTATCAACTTTACTTAAAATAAAATTATTTAAGTTCTACAGTTGCGCCAGCTTCTTCTAATTTAGCTTTTAAAGCTTCAGCGTCTTCTTTGGAAGCACCTTCTTTAACAGGAGCAGGAGCACCGTCAACTAAAGCTTTAGCTTCTTTTAAGCCAAGGCCAGTTACTTCACGAACAACTTTGATTACGTTGATTTTTTTGTCGCCAGCGGAAGCAAGAATTACATCGAATTCAGTTTTTTCTTCAGCAGCAGCAGCACCAGCTGCAGGAGCAGCAGCTACAGCTACAGGAGCAGCAGCGCTAACACCAAATTTTTCTTCCATAGCTTTTACAAGTTCGGATAATTCAAGAACAGTCATTTCTTCAATGGCTTGCATAATTTCTTCTTTAGTCATTTTTATATTCCTCCAAATTTAAAACATTAATTTCATTTTATTTTTATATTATTTATATAGAGAGAGTCTGCTTATGCAGATTCTTTCTGAGCGCGGATTGCATCAAGCACATATACTGCATTGCGAATAGTACCCTGAAGTACGTTGACAACGCCAGAGATAGGAGCTTGCATACTGCCAAGAACTTTCGCGATGAGAACTTCGCGGGATGGTAGGGATGCCAAAGCTTTAACTTCTTCAACATTGATAACTTTACCTTCAACAAGACCAGCTTTAATAGTTAAAACTTCTGTGTTTTCAAGTTTGTTTTCTTTGATGAATTCATATATAACTTTAGCTGGAGCTACAGCATCATCAGCGGATACTGCAAGAGCAGTAGTACCGTTAAGAACTGGATCTAAACCTTCTAAGCCAATTTCATTTGCAGCAATACGAACCATTGTATTTTTTACAACATGATAAGTAACACCTGCTTCACGAAGTTTAGCACGAAGTTTCATATCTTGAGCTACAGTTAAACCTCTATAACCTGTTAATACAGCACCTTTTGCAGAGCTAAGTTGTTCTTTAAGACCTGCAACTGCGGCCTGTTTTTCTGGACGAATGTTTGCCATTTACATGACACCCCCTCTCAAATGAGAAATATTTATTACGAAACCAAAAAACGGTCTCTAGTGAGGACCAGAGACCGCAAAGTTTTCATGCCTTGCCAAGTATCTGACCTCGGCAGGCTATATTATGTTACAAATAATGTAACACCTGCTGTCTTAAGTCGCTTTACTAAATGAATATTAAATTATTCAGCTTTAGCAGCTTTGAAGTTTGTGTTTACAGTAACAGCTGGGCCCATAGTTGTGCTAACTGTGATGTTACGCATATACTGACCTTTAGCTGCTGCTGGTTTAACTTTTACTAATGTGTCAAGAAGAACCTGTAAGTTTTCAACAAGTTTTGCATTGTCGAAAGAAACTTTACCGATTGGCACATGTACGTTACCAGCTTTATCTGTTCTATATTCAACTTTACCTGCTTTAATTTCATTAACAGCTTTTGTTAAATCCATTGTAACAGTACCAAGTTTAGGGTTTGGCATTAAGCCACGAGGACCAAGGATTTTACCTAAACGACCTACAACACCCATCATATCAGGAGTTGCTACTGTAACATCGAAGTCACACCAGCCCTCTTTGATTTTTGCAACGAGTTCATCAGAGCCAACGAAGTCAGCTCCAGCAGCTTCTGCTTCAGCAACTTTATCGCCTTTAGCAAAAACTAAAACTCTTTTAGATTTACCAGTACCATGTGGTAATACAACGGCACCGCGAACTTGCTGATCTGCATATTTAGGGTTAACACCTAAACGAACAGCTACATCAACACTTTCATCAAATTTAGCAGTAGCAGTTTTTTTAACTACTTCAATAGCTTCTGCTAAATCATATGCTTTACCAGCTTCAACTAATTTAGCTGCGTCCTGGTATTTTTTACCAAATTTAGCCATTATTAAAATTCTCTCCTTTGTGGTTTTAACGGTATAAGCCTCCCACAGTCAAGTATCTTACATCAACTAATAAAATTAGTCAACGATTTCGATACCCATGCTGCGTGCAGTACCTTCAATCATGCGAGTTGCAGCTTCGATATCTGCAGCATTGAGGTCTTGCATTTTGCTTTCAGCAATTTTCATTGCTTCAGCACGTGGTAATTTAGCCACTTTCTTTTTATTAGGTTCACCAGATGCTTTTTCAATGCCAGCTGCTTTCTTTAATAACACAGCTGCTGGTGGAGTTTTTGTAACAAAAGTAAAGGATCTATCTTCAAAAACTGTAATTTCTACTGGAATAATTAAACCGCCCTGTTTAGCAGTTCTTTCGTTGAATTCTTTAACGAAAGCCATGATATTTACACCAGCCTGACCTAAAGCAGGACCAACTGGAGGAGCAGGAGTAGCTTTACCAGCGAGAACTTGCAATTTTACAAGTTTAACAACTTTTTTTGCCATTGTTATTTACACCTCCTTAGGATTATGGAATATAACTATATGTTATATTTGAATTTGCTGATTTATATTTTTTCTATCTGGTCGAAATCTGCTTCAATTGCAGTTTCACGACCAAACATATCAACAACGCCTTTAATCTTACTCTTACTATAATCAATTTCTGTTATAGTTGCAACAAAATTTTCAAAAGCACCAGAAGTAATGTTTACTTGGTCTCCCACTTCAACATCAAGTTCTGTTGGTTTATCCATACCCATTGCTTTTAAAATTCTATTTGCTTCTTCTTCAGTTAATGGAACAGGTTTTGTATTTGAACCTACAAATCCTGTAACGCCTGGTGTATTTCTTACAATATACCAAGAACGTTCATCAACTATCATTTCAAGTAAGACATAACCTGGAAAAATTTTTCTTTCTACTACTTTTTCTTTGCCATTTCTCTTTTCAGTCTCTTTTTCTACAGGCACGATTACATTGAAGATTTTGTCTTCCATGCCCATGGAGTGGATTTTTCTTTCAAGATTGGCTTTTACTTTGTTTTCATAACCGGAATATGTATGTATAACATACCATTTCTTTTCTAATTCCATGCCAAGGGACAAGACATCTCCACCTCCTGTAATTATCGTAAAATGAGATCAAATATACGGGCAAAAACAGTATCACATATCCAAATTAAAGCACAAACAAATGCCACTGCAACGAAAACTACTCCTGTATAAGAAACCAGTTCTCTGCGAGTAGGCCAAACAACTTTTTTTAACTCACTTTTTACACCAGATAAAAATCCTATTATTCCGGATTTTTCCTGATTTACTGGAGTATTTTCATTCTGTGCCATTTCTTCACTTCCTCACACTACTACAAAGGAAAACCTTATTTTGTTTCTCTGTGTAAAGTATGTTTTTTACAGAATTTGCAATACTTTTTCATTTCAATTCTATCAGGATTATTTTTTTTGTTTTTATTAGTCTGATAGTTGCGCTGTTTGCATTCAGTGCAGGCTAAAGTAACAGCATTGCGCATCTCATGCACCCCTCTTTACATCATTTAGTATAATATTCGTTCGTCTTATAAACGTCGCCTATATAATTTATCACAATTAAAAACATGTGTCAAATAAATAACACGACTTCAGGCGAAATTGAACTACCAAAAACGCCTGACACTGAAAATATTATCATTTTTCATTGAATATTTATATGGTATATTCAAAGGCTACCAACATAAATAAAGCCCCTATTAAGGGGTTGTTGTTTTAATTGGTGGCGGCGCAGAGATTCGAACTCCGGACACTGCGGGTATGAACCGCATGCTCTAGCCAACTGAGCTACGCCGCCATATTATATTTTTTGGAGCTGATGACCGGGATTGAACCGGTGACCTTATCCTTACCAAGGATACGCTCTACCGACTGAGCTACATCAGCAGAATCGGTTTTGGTTGCGGGGAGAGGACTTGAACCTCTGACCTTCGGGTTATGAGCCCGACGAGCTACCAACTGCTCCACCCCGCGATTTGGTAAAGAATATGGAGCTGGCGAGAGGAATCGAACCCCCAACCTGCTGATTACAAGTCAGCTGCTCTGCCAATTGAGCTACACCAGCGTTTCTCGCTTTCGTTTATCAGCACCGTGCTGACAGGTAATAATGTTATCATAAGATAATTCATTTGTAAACCCCTTTTTTGAAAAAAATTTTAAAAAAGTTGAAAAAAGTTGTTTTCAAGTATAAAAATTATGCTTATATATATTAATTAAGGATATCTTTTTTATTGATTTTATTTCCAAAAATCTTTATTTTTTTCTTCAAAAAAGCTATATTCTTCATTGACTAGCCATATAAACTCTTTTATAATCAATCACGATTTAACAAATATTTTTGATTTAATTTATTTTGCTAATACATAATAAAAATTGTATAATAGGTATCATATATTATGTATTTAATATATATAAATTACATAAATATATTAGATTGGAGTTAGATTAATGTTAGAATTAAAAAATCTATCATTTTCTGTTAATGATGGAAATAAAACAAAACAAATTCTTAAAGATATCAATTTAGTTATTGATGATAAAAAATTTACAGTAATCACAGGTCCAAACGGTGGTGGTAAATCTACATTAGCCAAAATCATCATGGGCATTGAAAAACCAACTAGCGGTAAAATCTTCTTTAATGGTGAAGATATAACTGATTGGGATATTACTAAACGAGCTTTAGCTGGTATTAGTTTTGCTTTCCAACAACCAGTTCGCTTCAAGGGAATTGGTGTTAAAGATTTACTCAGCCTAGCAGCTGGAGAAAAATTATCTACTAGTGGCGCTTGCACTTATCTTTCTGAAGTAGGTCTTTGCGCTGCTGATTATGTAAATCGTGAAGTAGATACTTCCCTATCTGGTGGCGAAATCAAACGCATTGAAATCGCTACTATCTTAGCTCGTAAACAAACTAAATTAGCTGTTTTTGATGAACCTGAAGCTGGTATTGATTTATGGAGCTTCCAAAAACTCATCAGTGTTTTTGAAAAATTACATGAACAACAACAATCCATTATGATTATTTCCCATCAAGAACGCATCTTAAATATAGCTGACCAAATTGTATTAGTTGCAAATGGCTCCATTAAACAAATTGGCACAAAAGAAGAAATCATGCCTCAACTTATGGAAGTTGCTGGTGTTTGTGATTTCTATAAAAAATAGGAGGACTCCTCATGTTAGATAATCTAGAAAAAGATTTATTAGAAAAAGTAGCTGGTATTAAAGATAAACCACAAGGTGCTTATAATATCCGTTTAAATAGTAAAGCTGTTGATAGAGCTTCTAGTAAAAATATAACTATAACTAAAAAAGAAGATAAAGATGGCATTGATATCCGCATTGCTCCAGGAACAAAAAAAGAAGTTTGCTACATTCCTGTAATCATGGATAAATCTGGCGTTAATGAATTAGTATATAATGACTTTTTCATCGGTGATGATTGTGATGTAACCATTGTCGCTGGCTGTGGTATCCATAACTGTGGCAATGCAGACTCCGAACATGATGGTATTCATGCTTTTTATATAGGTAAAAATTCTAAAGTAAAATATTTAGAAAAACATTATGGTTCTGGCGATGGTGATGGTAAACGCATCATGAACCCTACCACTATTGTTGAAATGGACGAAAATTCCTATATGGAAATGGAAACAACTCAAATTCGTGGTATTAATTCTACAAAAAGAATTACTAAAGGAACTATTGGTAAAAATTCCACTTTAATTGTAAAAGAAAAACTTTTAACACATGGCAATCAATATGCAGAAAGTGATTTTGAAGTAAATTTAGATGGAGAAAATTCCCACTCTAATATCATCTCTCGAGCTGTAGCTCAAGAAAAATCAAAACAAATCTTCATTGCTAAAATCTATGGTAATAACAAATGCCATGGTCATTCTGAATGTGATGCTATCATCATGGACGATGCTACAATTTCTGCAATTCCTGAAATCAAAGCAAATCACCCTGAATCAAATTTAATTCATGAAGCAGCTATCGGTAAAATTGCAGGAGAACAATTAATAAAATTAATGAGCTTAGGCTTAACTGAAAAAGAAGCTGAAAATCAAATCATAAACGGTTTCTTAAAATAAAATATAAAAGACTCCAAACAAAATATATCGTTTGGAGTCTTTTTTTGCAGGAAATAAAATTTTTAAAACGAATATTATTTATTGATTAAGATTTATTTAGGAGGCTTTTTCATGAAAAAACTAATTACTATATTTTCATTATTAGCAATTATGCTCTTTAGTATATCTACAGCCTTTGCTGCTAATGAGAAAATTACCATGATGGATGAAGATTATAATTTAAAAAATATCCATACATTGGCTATTTATACACCAAGCTACAAACCTTCCGCATTAAGCATTGAACGTAAAGCTAAATTACCTAATGCTCCAGAATTAATCACTCCTGATATGTTGACAGACGTTATCTTCAAAGTAGCTAAAGAAGATGAAGTTACTTATACTTTATTATCTGATAAAGATGTAATCCAAAATATAAAAGCTACTACAGGTACTGATATCACTACTTTGTCCAATCGTGAAGCACTAGCTATCTATAAAGAAAATATTAAAAATTATGCTGATGCTTATGTAATTTTCACATTTGCTAATGATAGTCGTGTAGTTATGTTTGCTGATGTTTATGATGCTAAAGACAATCATTGGATTTGTTCTTATCAAATAATCGGCGGAGATACTGAAGATGATAATTTAGAAAATTATTCAATGTTTATGCATAAGTTCTTCCGTACTTTAACTATTCAAAGCCAAAAATAAACATAGTTTATAAATATTAATTTATGGTATATATATTCTTTTAGTTTATATATACCATTTTTTATTAAAAATTTTAAAAAAACTATTGAAATTTTATACGATTTAGTTGTATAATTATAACCACCTTATTTTGTTAGCGTTTTTTTTATTTTGTGTTATAATTTATTTACATGTTAACACTGCATATCTTTAATTATATTGAAGCGTTAATATTTAACTTTTAAAAATGGAGGATATCATGATTAGAGTAAGTATTATTGGTGCTACTGGATATGCTGGTGCAGAACTTTTACGTTTACTGTACAACCATCCCCAAGTTCAAGTAGTGCATATAACTTCAGAAAGTTATACTGGTAAAAAAATTTCTGAAGTATATCCTCACTTACGAGGATTATATGACCAAGAATTAATCAGTATGAAAGATATGGATACTATCGCAAACGATAGCGATTTTGTATTTATTGGTCTTCCTCATGGTCATGCTATGGAAGTAGGTAAAGCTTTAGCCGATACTAATGTTCGCATTATTGATTTAGGTGCTGATTATCGCTTTGATGATACAGATATCTATGAAGCATGGTATAAAGTAGCTCATACACATAAAGACGCACCTCGCGTTTATGGTTTAGCTGAACTTTATCGCGAAGATATTAAAAATGCTAAAATTATTGGTAATGCTGGTTGCTATACTACTGCTAGTATCTTAGCTTTAGCACCACTTGTAAAAAATGAATTTATTGAACCAAATACTATTATTGTTGATGCTAAATCTGGTACTTCTGGTTCTGGTCGTTCAGCTAAACAAATGACACATTACCCTGAGCTTTATGATAATTTCAAAGCTTATGGCGTAGCTACACATCGTCATACACCTGAAATCGAACAGGCTTTAGGTCATTTATGTCATCGTAAAGTTACTTTGAACTTCACACCTCATCTAGTACCAATGTCTAGAGGAATTTTAAGCACTTGCTATGCTAATATCAAACAATGGGTTACTCCAGAAATGATAGATAAAGCATACACTGATATGTATGGCGATGAATATTTCATTCGCTTATTAGGTAGAGGTGCTTACCCATCTACTAAAGAAGTTCGTGGTTCTAACTTCTGCGATATCGGTTGGCATATTGACCTTAGAACAGGTCGCATTATCGTCCTTTCCGCTATTGATAATTTAGTAAAAGGCGCCGCAGGTCAAGCTATTCAAAACTTTAATATTGCTTGCGGTTTTGATGAAAAAACAGGATTGGATTTCACTCCAATTTATCCATGATATTTCGATAACTCGGAGGTATATTTTATGATAAAAAAAGATACTCAAGGTGTAACGTTTGCCAAAGGTTTCACTGCAGCAGGCGTTAAAGCTGGCATAAAAAAAAGCGGTAACTTAGACGTTGCTGTTATCTATACAAAAACTCAAGCTGTTGTAGCGGGTACATTCACTCAAAACAAAGTAGCTGCTGCTCCAGTTTATGTATCTAAAGAAGTTGTTGCTACAGGAACTGCTCATGCAATCGTAGCTAATGCTGGTTGTGCTAATGCATGCACTGGTCAACAAGGTTTAGATGATGCTCACAAAATGGCACAAATCGCAGCTGATGAACTCGGTGTTAATGCTGATGATGTAATCGTTGGTTCCACTGGTGTTATCGGTGTTAATTTGCCAATGGATAAACTTGAAGCTGGTATCAAAGATGCTGTAGCTAATTTATCTGCTGATGGCAGTGGTAATGCTGGTAGAGCTATCATCACTACTGATACTCACAGCAAAAGTGTAACTTGCGAATTTGAATTATCTGGTAAAACAGTTCGCATGGGCGCTATCGCAAAAGGTTCTGGTATGATTCGTCCTAATATGGCTACAATGCTTTGCTATATTACTACTGATATTGCTATCGACCAAGCGCTTTTACAAAAAGCTGTATCTGGCTGCGTAGAAAAATCCTTCAACATGATTTCCGTTGATGGTGATATGAGTACAAATGATATGGTAATCGTTCTTGCTAACGGCGAAGCAAATAATGCAAAAATCACAGAAGAAAACGCTGATTACCAAATCTTCTTTGATAAACTCATGATGCTTTGCACAGAACTTGCAAAACAAATTGCAGCTGATGGTGAAGGTGCTAGCAAATTCTTAACAATCAATGTAAAAGGTGCAAAATCTTTTGCTGATGCTAAAACTGTAGGTATGGCAATTGCTAATTCCCCACTTGTAAAAACTGCATTCTTCGGTGAAGACCCTAACTGGGGACGTGTAATCTGTGCTGTTGGTTACTCTGGTGCAGATATGGTTCCTGAAAAAACTGTTGTAAAATTCGGTGGCATTACTATTTTTGCTAATGGTACTGGTGCAACTTATGATGAAAAAGCTCTCGCTCATGTTATGAAAGAAAAAGATATCGTTATTGATATTGAATTAAACATGGGACAAGAAGATGCTACAGTTTGGAGTTGTGACCTTTCTTACGAATATGTAAAAATCAATGGGGAGTATCACACCTGATGAGTAATTTAAATAATTTTTCCGCAGAAGATAAGGCTTCTATTCTAGTAGAAGCCCTTCCATATATTCAAGAATTCTACGGCAAAACCATCGTTATCAAATACGGTGGTAATGCCATGATAAACGATACTTTAAAAGAACAAGTAATGAAAGATATCGTACTTATGAAATATGTTGGTATTCGCCCTGTAATCGTTCATGGTGGCGGTCCTGATATCACATCTTTCTTAAAAAAATTCGGCAAAGTAACTGAATTTGTAAGCGGTCTTCGCGTTACTGATAAAGAAACTGTGCAAATCGCTGAAATGGTACTTGCTGGTAAAATCAATTCTGAAATCGTAAATCGTTTAAATCGCCTCGGCATTCGTGCTGTTGGTTTAAGTGGTAAAGATTCAGATTTAATCATCGCTCATAAAAAATTAGCAGAAGTACATAATGGTACAGACGCTGTTGAACAAGTAGATATCGGTTATGTTGGTGAAGTAGAAAAAATCAATACAGCTTTAATCAATGATTTACTAGATAATGATTATGTTCCTGTAATCGCTCCAATCGGTGCAGGTCATGCAGATGAATCATTTAATATCAATGCTGATTATGTAGCTGCTGAAGTTGCTGGTGCACTTCAAGCTGAAAAACTTTTACTCTTAACTGATACTAAAGGAATTTATCGTGATTTTGAAGATAAATCTTCCTTTATTTCTACACTCACTCAAAGCGAAGCTAAAAAACTCATCAATGATGGCAGTATCGGCGGTGGCATGATACCAAAAGTAGAAGCATGTCTTCATGCTCTTGATAGCGGTACTGGCAAAGCTTGTATCATTGATGGTCGCGAAGCTCATTCTTTAATTCTCGAATTATTTACTTCTCAAGGTATCGGTACAGAAGTAGTTCGTTAATTCGACAAAAGGAGAATTTATATGTTAACTAATGAAGAAATATTCGCCAAAGACAAAAGCGATTATTTGCCTGTCTTTGCTCGTTATAATATAGTTTTAGACCATGGCGATGGTCCATATGTTTATGATACAAAAGGTAAAAAATATATCGACTTTTTAGCTGGCATTGCCGTAAATGTAGTTGGTCATAATTATAAACCACTCGTTGATGCAGTTTCTCAACAAGCTAGCAAAATGATACATTGCTCCAACCTTTATTACACTGAAGTTCAAGTTGAAGCAGCAGAAAAACTCAAAAAATTAAGTGGCATGGATAAAGTCTTCTTCGGAAATTCCGGTGCAGAAGCTAATGAAGGTGCTATCAAACTTGCTCGTAAATACGCAACTAATATTGACCCTGAAAAAATTCAAATAATCTCTGCGCTTCATAGTTTCCATGGACGTACACTTGCTACATTGACTGCTACAGGTCAAGATCATTATCATCATGGCTTTGGTCCATTACCTGCTGGTTTTGACTATGTACCATACAATGATATTCAAGCACTTGAAGCAAAAATGAGTGATAAAACTTGTGCTGTAATGCTTGAAGCTATCCAAGGTGAAGGTGGCGTTCATGTTCCTGATCCAGATTATTTACCAAAAGTACGTGCTTTATGCGACAAATACAATGCCGTTTTAATCTTCGATGAAGTTCAATGCGGTATGGGTCGTACTGGTACATTCTTTGGTTGTCAACAATTTGGTGTAAAACCAGATATTGTAACACTCGCTAAAGGCTTAGCTGGTGGTGTACCAATCGGTGCTTTCATGGCTACAGACAAAGTTGCTAGTGCCTTCCACGCTGGAGACCATGGTTCTACATTCGGTGGTAATCCTCTTGCTTGTGCAGCTACTTGCGTTGTTTTAGACGCTTTAATTGATGGTAATCTCATGGAAAATGCCAAAGAAATCGGTGCTTATCTTCAATCTAAATTTGAAGAATACAAAGCAAAATATCCAAATTTAATCAAAGAAGTTCGTGGACGTGGTTTAATTTTAGGTATGGAACTTACTCGTCCTGGTCGTGAAATTGCCAACGAATGTTTAGATTATGGTGCAATCATCAACTGCACTGCTGGTAATGTACTTCGCTTTGTACCACCACTTAATATAACAAAAGCTCATGTTGACGAATTAATTTCTGTTTTAGATAAAGTATTACCAAAATACGCTTAAAACTTAACGAGGAGGAAATATTCATGCTAAAAGGCAAAGATTTATTATCTATACATGATTTAACTTCTGATGAAGTTATGGAAATTTTAAATTTAGCTCATGAATTAAAAGCTAAACAAAAAGCTGGTATTGAACATCACATTTTAAAAGGTAAAACTCTCGGTATGATTTTTGAAAAATCTTCTACTCGTACTCGTGTTTCCTTTGAAGTTGGTATGTATCAATTAGGCGGACAAGCATTATTCTTATCTAACCGTGACCTTCAAATCGGTCGTGGCGAACCAATTAAAGATACTGCTCGTGTTCTTTCTCGTTATCTTGATGGTGTAATGATTCGTACTTTCGGTCATGAGATTGTTGAAGAATTTGCTCAATATGCTAGCATTCCTGTAATCAACGCACTCACAGACTTACTTCACCCTTGCCAAGCACTCACAGACCTTTTAACTGCTCAAGAACATAAAGGCAAAGATTTAAAAGGCTTGAAAATAGCTTATATTGGCGATGGTAACAATATGACTCATTCCTTAATGTATGCTTGTGCTAAAGTTGGTATGAACTTCGCTAGTGCTAGTCCAAAAGGCTATGAACCAAATGCTCAAGTAGTAGCTAATGCTAAACTTGATGCTGCACAATCTGGTTCTACTATTGAAATCTTAAATGACCCATTTGAAGCTGCTAAAGATGCAGATATTTTATATACTGATGTTTGGGCAAGCATGGGACAAGAAGCTGAACATGATGAACGTGTAAAAATCTTCAAAGATTATCAAATCAATAATGAACTTCTCAGCGTAGCTGATAAACGCGCTATCGTAATGCATTGTCTTCCTGCTCATCGCGGTGAAGAAATCGCTGAAGATGTTCTTGAAAAGAATGCAAATGTTATTTTTGATGAAGCAGAAAATCGTCTTCACACACAAAAAGCAATTATGGCTCTTTTAATGGGCTGATAAATCTGTTAATATATCTAATAGCCATACATAAATATGACTATTTAAAAATCGTAATTTAAGGAGTTGTAATTTAAATGGAAAATATTAAAAAAGTAGTTCTTGCTTACTCTGGTGGTCTTGATACTTCCGTTATCATTCCATGGCTCAAAGAAAACTATAATGGTTGCGAAGTTATCGCTGTTTGTGCTGATATCGGACAGGGTGACGAATTAAATGTTGTTCATGACAAAGCTTTAAAATCTGGTGCTTCTAAAGTTTATATTGAACATTTGACAGAAGACTTCGTAGAAAACTATGTATTCCCAACTTTAAAAGCTAGCGCTGTTTATGAAGGTAAATATCTTTTAGGTACTTCCTTTGCTCGTCCACTCATCGCAAAACGCCTTGTTGAAATCGCTAAAGAAGAAGGCGCTGACGCTATTGCTCACGGTGCTACTGGTAAAGGTAATGACCAGGTTCGTTTCGAACTTTCTGTAAAAGCTCTTGCTCCAAACATCAAATTAATCGCTCCATGGCGTGAATGGGAACTTCGTTCTCGTGAACAAGAAATTGCTTATGCTGAAAAACATGGTATTCCAATCGCTACAGAAAACAAAACTTATTCCATGGATAGAAATATCTGGCACTTAAGCCATGAAGGTTCTGACCTTGAAGATCCTTGGAACGCTCCAAAAAATAGCATGTACTTAATCAGCAAAGCTCCTGAAAATGCTCCTGATGAAGCTGAATATGTAACAATTGACTTTGAAAAAGGTATTCCTGTTGCTGTAAACGGTGAAAAACTTGCTCCTGTTGCACTTCTTGAAAAATTAAATGAAATCGGTGCTAAAAATGGTGTAGGTATCACAGATATCGTAGAAAACCGTCTTGTTGGTATGAAATCCCGTGGCGTATATGAAAACCCAGGCGGAGCTATCTTATATGCTGCTCATCAAGAACTTGAATATCTTTGCCTTGACCGTCAAACTCTTCATTACAAAGAAACAGTTGCTATCAAATATGCTGAACTCGTTTATGATGGTATGTGGTTCTCCCAACTTCGTGAAGCTCTTGCAGCATTCGTTGATGCAACTCAAGAAACAGTTACTGGTACTGTTAAACTTAAACTTTATAAAGGTAATATTTGCCCAGCTGGTGCAAAATCTCCATACTCCCTCTACAGCCAAGAATTCGTAACATTTGAAGAAGACGATGTTTACAACCAAGCAGATGCTACTGGATTCATCAACCTCTTTGGTCTTCCACTCAAAGTTCGTGCATTAATGAAAGAACAAGCAGGTTTAAAATAATGGCTGAACAAATGTGGGGCGGTAGATTCGCCAAATCTACAGATGAAATGATCAATGAATTTCAGGCTTCTATTAACTTTGACAAACGCATGTATCATGAAGATATAGCTGGTAGCATAGCTCATGCTACCATGCTTTGCAAAGTTGGTATCTTGACTGAAGAAGATAAAAATAATATCATCTCCGGCTTAAAAAATATTTTAGCTAAAATTGAACAAGATGATTTTAATTTTTCTGTTGACCTTGAAGATATTCACATGAATATTGAAAAACGTCTTACAGAAGCTATCGGTGAAGCTGGCGGTCGTCTTCACACTGCTAGAAGCCGTAATGACCAAGTAGCACTTGATACCCATATGTATGTACGTCGTGAAACAGTTGAAGTTATTAATTTAATCAAAGAATTACAGACTGCTTTAACTGAAACAGCTACAAAATACAAAGATGTAATCATGCCTGGTTATACTCACCTTCAACGTGCACAGCCTATTTTATTCTCTCATCATATGATGGCATATTTCTCCATGCTCAGCCGTGACTTCTCCCGTTTCAAAGGTGTTTATGAACGCTGTGATATTATGCCACTTGGTGCTGGTGCTCTTGCTGGTACAACTTTCCCTATTGATCGTGAATTCGTTGCTAAACAGCTCAATTTTGATGCTATTTATGCAAACAGCTTAGATGCTGTAAGTGATAGAGATTACATCATGGAATTTTTATCCGCAGCTTCTATTCTCATGATTCACTTAAGCCGTATCAGTGAAGAAATCATCTTCTGGTGCTCTCGTGAATTCTCTTTCGTAGAATTAGATGATGCTCATTGCACTGGTTCTAGTATGATGCCACAGAAAAAAAATCCTGATGTATCCGAACTTGTTCGCGGTAAAACAGGTCGTGTAATTGGTCATTTGATGGCTATGCTCACAACTGTAAAAGGTTTACCTCTTGCTTATAATAAAGATTTACAAGAAGATAAAGAAGGTTTATTTGACGCTATTGATACTATCAAATTCAGCCTTGCTGTATATGCTCAATTAATCCGTGGCATGAAAGTTAGAAAAGATGTAATGCTTAAAGCTGTTCGTGAAGACTTCTCTAATGCTACTGACCTTGCTGATTATCTTGTAAAAAAAGGTATGCCATTTAGAAAAGCTCATAGTGTATCTGGTCATGCTGTTCATTACTGCATTGAAAATAACAAATGGCTTGAAGATTTAACTATGGACGAATTCAAACAGATGTCTGATTTATTTGAAGAAGATATCTATGAAGCTATTGCACCAGAAACTTGCGTTAAAAACCGCAATTCCTATGGTGGAACATCTTATAGCCAAGTAGATATGCAACTTGCTCTTGCTGATAAAATCTTAACTCAAGAACAAGCTCAATTAGATATCTACAAAGATAAACAAATTAAACTTTAATATAAAAAGCATGTAGTTATTGATGTGCACCCAAAATATTGGACATATTAATTAGGCTACTAATTGAAACTTAATTCTGTATTCTACAGGACTAAGT
>ENA-OWOD01000122-OWOD01000122.1-gut-metagenome-genome-assembly--contig:-NODE-122-length-64608-cov-27.794688_pt1 | contig 64608 bp, 57 predicted proteins | sample MGYA00248256_ERZ651792 | MGnify/ENA primary metagenome ERZ651792 (study PRJEB26908, sample SAMEA4031714) | gut metagenome | biome: gut; feature: normal infant; material: stool | place: China | collected...
TTGTAATGCTGCCATAGCCTTGAAATCATAGCAAGATGTGAATGACCGCCGAATCGGTCGAGGATCGTTCGGAGTCCGCTTCTTAATGATCCAAGGGCGCGTAGTTCCAGTCGGTGTCCTCGTCAATATATCGCCGCCCATCGTCCGGCAGTTCCAGCGGTTCCGCAAGGATAATGGTGCCCCAGTGGTTGACCATCACAAAGGGCGCGATCTCACAAGGGATGCCCCGGCACTCATCATCATGCCGGATATCGTAGGCATACAGGCCGTCCGGGACGGTATCCCTCTTGATGCGGATGCTGGTGAACAGCGCAGGCTTTCCGCAAACCGTGATCTCTTCGTAGGGTTCGGCCATTGCATGAAAGGTCATAATCTGTCCTCTCCTTATATAAAGAAGCAGGACAATCCACACGGACTGCCCTGCAAAAGTAAAGGGAGAGCATCCGAAGACACTCCCCCAGTAGATAATTATTTTTTTCTTACCATGCAGCGCTTTTTGAAGAATGCGATGCCATAACAGAGGATGTCATCATAGTCATCCCGGAAGTCCGCTGCATACATCCGGTCATTGATCTGGTGAATGGCAGTATCACAGGCATCCGGCAGAGCATCCAGAGTTTTGGCATACTTGGCTTCAAAAATTGCCACGCGGCCATTGCGGATGTCCTTTACAATAACATCGCTGCGCCCCTCGCCATGCTCTTTGTTGGACTCCACCACATAGCCAGCACCAGTAAAGATGCCTGCAAGGAAAGCGTGGTAAAAATCCTCCCGGTAGTCATGGTAGCTGATGGTCATACGCAGCAGCTTGGTCATCTCTTTTGTCAGAGCTTCGCTGTTTCCGCTCCAGACTGCATCAAACAACGGGCTGCGGTTCCATGCCTTTGCACTGTCGTCAAACCATTTGCTTACAGTGGTTTCAAAAATTTCCCGAATCTCTGCATTGGGAATCATCAGCGCAGAGCAGCCATCCGGCAGCGAATCCGGCCAATCTTTATCCCGCACCTTGGTCAGATAGCCTGTCAGATACAGCACACTCCAAAGATTTTCCTCCGAGGAGTGCAGATAATCGTAGGTCAGGTTTTCTTCAATATGCTGAACGATGGAGCCGCCAGCCATCAGCGTTTCGAGCTTTGTGGTGATATTGTCACCTGCATAGTCGATGAAAGAACGGATGATAGCGTTATCACTGGTGTTTTTCCAATAGCTTTTCGGCTTCTGTGCTACACCATACTGGAAATCCCGCAGATAACTGATCACGTCCCACGGGCAATAAATGTCTGCATCGCCAAAATGATAACCGTCATACCATGCCTTGATTTCGGCAGACTGCGATTCAAGACCAGCATCGTTCAGCATTTGATTTACATCTGCCTGTGTGAAACCAAAGGATTCGCTCAACCGGGGAGAAAGAATCGTATCCGAAACGAAATTGTTCGTCCCGGTAAAGATACTTTCTTTGGCAATTTTCAGACAGCCGGTAACAACAGCAAAGTCGAGGGAGGTGTTGTCTTTGAGCGTGGTGCTCATTATAGCCCGCATCACGTCCAGCATCTGCGAATAATATCCGTTGCTACTGGCTTTGGCAATGGGAACATCATACTCATCCAGAATGACGACCGCCGACTTTTTGAAATGGATTTCTAGCATCCGGGTCAATAGCAAAAAGCAGCTTTTTGTTTCATCCATGGATGCAGTGCGTCCCAGAATCCGCTTGAAGATGCCTTTGTCATCGTCGGAAATAGCATCGTCATCCAAAAGAAACTGATAATCCTGAAATGCAAATGCCAGCTTCATGCACAGCATTCCATAGGCACTTTCAAAGGTCAGACCGTCCGTATCCTTGAAAGAGAAAAATACCACAGGACACTGGTTCATCCATTTTTTGCAAAGCTTTGTATTTTTGGAGATCGCCAATCCCTCAAACATCTGCTTGCTGTCTTTGCGGATGTCCAGAAAATTTGCGAGAGTGCTCATACCGAGAGATTTTCCGAAACGGCGAGGACGAGTGATCAATGTTACTTCAGCGATACCACCGCTAAGAAGTTCAGAAATCAGATTGGTCTTGTCGATATAATAATACCCGCCTTCTCGAATCTTTTCAAAATTCGAGATTCCAACAGGAAACTGCAAATCTTTCATGCAATGCTCCTTTCCGCTCACAGAGGAGAGCTTTCAGAACTTACTACTGTAAGTGTACCATGAAATATAGAATCATACAAGAATCAAGTGACATCGAAATAGAGCAGTTTTATTATGCTGCGTTCAGTCTGGTGGCTTTGTAGCAGTCTGCGCACATTCCCTCATGGGTGGCGGCAAACTCTGCCGCCTGCATGATAGCCTTATTCACATCGAACATAGAGGCTGCTTCTAAGGTGCGTTCTTCCACGCCGATCTTTTCACGGCGTCGGGTCTGAGGATTGTACTCCCATTTCGGGGTGGTATAGGTGTAAGGCACAGCTTCTTCACCTCTGCCCAGGCATACGCCCAGCTTACATAGGACCCTCTGTGCATCGTTCTATGGCAAAGAACACAAAAAGGGATCCACTGCTCGAGGTTGAGCAGTGAATCCCTTTTACATGGCTTGGGGGTTGTTTTAGCCGCAGCGGCCGCAAGCGGCACAGGCGGCAGGGGTAGCAGCGCAGCCGCCCAAGGCGGTCTCCCGCAGTTCGGCAGGCAGGTGGCGGCCCACGGTGTACATGGTATCCAGCATTTGATCAAAGGGGATCAGCTGGTGGATGCCGCTGAGGGCCATCTCTGCTGCCACCAAGGCGTTGGCTACACCGGCAGCGTTGCGGTTCTGGCAGGGGTATTCCACCAGACCGCCCACCGGGTCACATACCAGACCCAGCATGTTCATCAGCACGGTAGAGGCTGCATCCAGACACTGCTGGGGGGTACCCCCCATGAGCTCCACGGCTGCAGAGGCTGCCATGGCAGACGCAACGCCTATCTCAGCCTGGCAGCCGCCTACAGCACCTGCCACCGTGGCATTTCGCATAGCCAGATAGCCCACAGCACCGGCGTTGTACAGAGCGTCTATGATGCGCTGGTCGGAGATGCGGTAGCACTCCTGAAGGGCCAGCATCATGCCCGGCACCACGCCTGCAGAACCTGCAGTGGGAGCCGCCACGATCAGCCCCATGGAGGCGTTCACCTCCAGCACTGCCATAGCGTAGATCATGGCCTTGCCCAGCACGTCACCGCAGATGCTCTTTTTGCGACCGTAATGAGCCTCCAGCTTTTTGGCCTCGCCGCCAATGAGTCCGCCCATGGACTTGATGGGCTTTTTCAGGGGCTGAGTGGCAGAGGTCCGCATGATCTCCCATGCTTTGTTCATGCGGTGGTCGGCGGCATCCCGGGGCATTTCGCCCAGAATGCACTCACGCTGACGCATTACTTCAGAAATAGGCAGCTGGTTTTGCTCACACAGCTCCAGCAGCTTTTCTGCGGAGTTAAAATCCATGTTCATCCAGTCTGCTCCTCCTTACGGCTGCACGATCATCACGTCGTTGATATTGGGGTTCTCCAGTAGCAGCTGGGCTACGCCCTCCGGCAGATGCTGGTCCGATTCCACGATGGTATAGGCTTTGTGTCCCTTTCCTTCACGGAACAGACGCATGAAGGCAATATTCACGCCCCGCTCACTGAGGATCTTGGTGATGTGTGCCACCACGCCGGGCTTATCACGCTGCACCACGATGAGAGCATTGTACTCACCGGAGAAGTCTACTGCCACGCCGTTGATGCCCACGATGCGGACCTTGCCGCCGCCCAGAGACTCGCCTCGCACGGTCATGACCTGCCCGGCCTCGTTCTCCATACGGATATCCACCGTGTTGGGGTAGATGTCGGTCTCGGTCTCGTTGGGGGTAAAGCTGTAAGCCAGACCCCGCTCGGTGGCAATGGCGAAAGAGTCCCGGATGCGGGTATCATCGGCAGAGAAGCCCATGATACCGCCCAGCAGCGCACGGTCGGTGCCGTGGCCGTGATAGGTCTTGGCAAAGGAGCCGTAGAGGGTGAAGTCTACCCGCTTTAAGGGCGGGGCAATCATCTTCTGGGCCAAATAGGCAATGATCTCCGCACCGGCAGTATGAGAGCTGGAGGGTCCGATCATATTGGGACCAAGAACATCGAATACACTGATAAATGCCATGGGATATCACTCCTGTCAGTCAGAAGGTCTGGGCGGAAAACCGTTTCAGACCTTGGCTCCGCTCTTGTTGATAAACTTCTGGTAGATGGTCTCCACGATGACGCCGATGGCGTTGTCGCCGGAAACGTTGCAGGCAGTGCCGAAGGAGTCCTGAGTGATGTACAGGGCCACCATGATAGCGCAGATGGGGCCATTGGGGTCGCCGGCCTCAGCACCAAAGATCATGTACAGGAAGGGCAGAGCGGTCATGATGGAGCCGCCGGGAGCGCCGGGAGAAGCCACCATGGCAACGCCCAGAGTCATGATGAAAGGCACCACGATGCTCAGGCTGATGGGCAGCTGGTTCATCAGGCAGACAGCGGTAGCGCAGGCGGTGATGGTGATCATGGAGCCTGCCATGTGGATGTTGGCGCACAGAGGAACCACGAAGTTGCGGATCTGCTCGCTGACGCCGTCAGCAGCTGCACACTGCAGGTTGACAGGGATGGTAGCAGCAGAGGACTGGGTGCCCAGAGCGGTGGTGTAGCCGGGGATCTGGTTGCGGATCATCTTGAGGGGGCTCTTGTGGCTCACAGCACCTGCAACGCAGAACTGCAGGAAGATGCAGACCAGATGCATGATGATGACCACAAGGAACACCTTCCACAGGATGCCCAGAATGGCAAAGGTCTTGCCGGACTTGGTCATGTCGATAAAGGTGCCGCAGACGTACAGGGGCAGCAGAGGGATGATAATAGAGTGCAGGACCTGATCGATGATGCCGGAGAAATCCTTCATGCCATTATAAAGGGTATCGCCGATGGTCTTGCCCCGCAGGGTGGACAGGCACAGGCCCATCACAAAGGCCAGAACAACAGCAGAGAGAGTGTCAAGGATCGGGGGGATGGAGATGGAGAGGTAGCTGGCCAGAGAGTTGTCAGCAGTTGCAGCGATCTGCTCCAGAGCACCTTCGCTCATAAAGCTAGGGAACAGGCTGACAGACACCAGATAGGATGCAGAGCCAGCGATCAGGGTGGAACCGTAGGCCAGTGCCACAGTGATGATGAGCAGCTTGCCTGCGCCGCTCTTCAAATCAGCGATACCCATGGTAACATAGGCCACAATCATCAGAGGGATGATGAACTTCAGGAATGAGCTGAAGATTCCAGATGCGGTAACGACCACGCGGCAGAACCACACCGGGAAGAACTGGCCGATGATGATGCCCAGCACAATGGCGATGACCAGCTTCGGCAGCAATCCGAGCTTCGCTTTTTTCTTTTCCATAGAGAATTTTCCTCCTTTTTTCCACTCGGTCAGGTGCCCTGCGGTGCTCTCTTTCCCATCAAAGCATTCGACCGATTTTCTGAAACGTCAAAATAAACCTTGACGTGTTGACACATTTAGTTTAACATATACATACACATGATTCAAATTCATAAAAATAAACTTATGGTTTAAAAATCTTAATAGTAAAGGAGCTTTGCCATGGAAGTGCGTCAGCTGAACACTTTGATCCGTGCGGCCCAGTTCCAGAGCTTTTCCAAGGCTGCGGAAAGTCTGGGCTATTCCCAGTCTGCCGTGACAGTGCAGATCAAGGCACTGGAAGAAGAATTGGGCGTGCGGCTGTTTGATCGCATGGGCAAGCGGGTAATATTGACTGCGCAGGGACGTCATTTCTTGGAATATGCCCATTCCATTCTGGATACCATCCACAGTGCCCGTCAGGCCATGAGCGACGATACGGACCTGAACGGATGCCTGCATATCGGCACTCTGGAGTCTCTCTGTTTTTTCCGTCTGCCCGGGCTGATGCGGCAGTTCCGACGGGAAAACCCCGGGGTGAGCCTGCGTGTCACCACCGGCTCCCCGGAGGAACTGATCGAAAAAATGGAGCGAGGGGATGTGGACCTGATCTGCATTCTGGATGAGCCTCGCTACTCCAACAGCTGGCACAAGTGCAACGAGGTGCCGGAGGAGGTGGTGTTCGTGGCCTCTCCGGGTTTGGACCTGGGCCACCCGGGCCCCTACCGGGTGGAGGAACTGCTGGACAAGCCCTTTTTCCTCACAGAGCGCAATGCCAACTACCGCCACACCTTTGATAACTTTCTGGCCTCCCGGCAGATCGAGCTGACCCCGGCGCTGGAGATCAGTGACACTGCCTTTATTATTAAAATGTTGGAACGTTCCTCCGGCATTTCGCTGCTGCCCCATTTTGCGGTGACGGAATCCGCTGCAAGAGGGGGGCTGCGGATCCTGGAGGTGTCGGACTTCCGGCTCACCATGTACCGCCAGATGTTCTACCACTGCGACAAGTGCTGTACCCGGGAGATGCGTGCTTTTATCCATCTGGCCTCCGGGCCGAACCTTCCCCTGTGACAGCCCAGAGAATAAACAGAAGGACCAGCGTCCCAGATTGTGATATGTGCCCAGTTTTCTGGACGCTGGGGGCTACGGAAAGCGGATCTTTATTTGTCAAAATTTCTCAAATGGAAAACGCAGCGGCATGGAATGGAATGCCGCTGCGTTTTTCTTGTTTGAGATCAGACGGTGCTGCCCTGAAAGAGTGAAGACGTAAAATTTTATCGCGGAATTTTGTGCAGGGTGATAAAATTGAACTGAGGGCATGGAATCCTCCAAAAGGAGAGGGAGGATATGCTATAATGAAACCGATTTATGGGATGTCGGATGTGGGCGCTGTTTGATAAGAGCGCTCACGAGAGGAGGCGGCAGCGGATGGACCTGCATTCGGAGCGACTGGAAGCAAAGCTGAACGCGGTGGACTGGGCCGTGCGGGATGTACTCGTCGGCACCATGCGCAGCCCGCAGCAGCTGGATATTTGCCGGAAGGACTGCTTTTATTACATCCCCGCAGAGCGCCTGCAAGACAGTGATTTTCCTGTCCGCTATGTGGCCCTTTACCAGTCGCAGTATGTGTTCGGCCCGCAGGCAGGTGTCCGGTACTACGGCGAAGTCACGAAATGCAGCGCCGTCCGCCGGAGCGCGATCACAGAGGTCAGCCCCCGGAGAGGGACGGAAGGAAACCTTTATTACCGTTTCGACATCCGGGAATGGAAGCAGCTGAACCGGCCCATCGAGGCCAAAGAAACGGGCTTTGTAAGGGATTTTACCAACCTGTTCCTGCTGGAGCACAGTGTCCAGACGCCGGAACTCTGGCTCCGCACGGAAGAGGAATACCGCCTTTGTTCGGCCCTGAAGCGGGCCGTCTGGGGCGACACCATCAATGAACCGGACAACGGTCTTGCATTTGAATTCCGGGGCTTCACCGTAAGCTTTGCGGAGGGGAAAATCTTCGTCTCGGATAAGGGCCGCGCTTTTGCGCAGTATGAGCTCTCGCATTTTTTGCAGGATCCCGGCGCTGTGGTCCGGGGCATCCGAAGAGAATGCCTCCAAAGGGATTCCATGAGGGAACTCTCGAAGATCTGAATCGTTCCTTTTATTTACTTCTGCACTCCTGCGGCGCACTGCTCGATGAACTGCTTGGCGACGCGGGGGCTGCGGCCTCCGGCACGGATGGCGAAGGCTTCGGCCTTGGTCAGCAGCTCGTCATGGGGCATCTCGATGCCGTGCTGTTTGGCCAGCTCGGTGAGGATGACCTCGAACCGGGCTTTCTCAGGCCGCTGGAAGGTGACGGTGAGGCCGAACCGGGCCGAAAGGCTCATCAGCTCCTGACGGGTGTCGGCCTCGTGGATGTCGTCGCCGGTGCGGTCGGAGAGGGTCTCCTTGATGAGGTGGCGGCGGTTGGAGGTAGCGTAAACGGCGATGTTCCGGGCTCTGCCGCCCACGCTGCCCTCGAGGATGGCTTTCAGGGCCGCAAAGTTGTCGTCGTTGGCCGTGAAGCTCAAATCGTCGATGAAGAGGATGAACTTCAGCGGGTTCGCCGCCAGCTTGTCCATCAGATCGGGGATCTGATAGAGCTGGTTCTTCTTGACTTCCACGAGGCGCAGGCCGTCGGCGGCGAACTCGTTGGCGATGGCCTTGACGGTGCTGGACTTGCCCGTACCGGCGTCGCCGTAGAGCAGAACATTGTTGGCGGGCATCCCGGCCAGCAGGGCGCGGGTGTTGGCGATGACCTTCTCCCGCTCCTGCTCATAGCCCGGCAGCTCGTCGAGGCGCTGGGGGTCGGGGTAGCGCACCGGCACCAGCTGGCCGTTCTCGACCGTGAAGACGTGGTGCTTGGCGAACATTCCGCAGCCCTTTTTGCCCACCTCGCTCATCCGCTGGGCGTAGGCGGCGTGGAGGTCGATGGCCTTCGTCTCCCACCGGGGCAGGAAAGGCAGCTTGTCGGCGGCACCGGCGGCGTCCAGAAGCTCGTCCAGCGTCAGGCTACACAGCTGCTGCAGGAGGTCCAGCTCATTGTCCAGTGCAGTCTGCAAGACGGGCGGCACTTCGCTGACAGCTGCCTGCCGGACGCAGACCGTCTCGGCTTCGAGGACGGCAGCGGAAAGGTATTCGCCAAAGTTGGTGGTGTGCTCGAAGAGGGCTGCTTCAAAGGAAGCGGCCGCGTCGCACACGGCTCCCGTGCTCTGGGGGGCAGCGGCCATCCGGTCGGTGAGGTCAACAAATTTTGCAATGACGTCATCGTCCAGCAGGGCGCGGAAGATGACCAGCCCGTGGAGCCGGGCGTTCCATTCTGTGAGGTTCATAATATCCCTTTCTATTATATAATTGGCTCTTCCTTTGGGAGAGCTGGCGCGGGAGCGCCTGAGAGGGCAAGCACTGTGCGACAAAGCCCACCGCACAGCGATAGGCAGGCTCTTTGTCAGAGTGATACGATCGCTGAGCTTGTGTGGCTTTGCCAGCGGCCTTGCCCTCTCCGTCATCGCAGGCGATGACACCTCTCCCAAAGGGAGAGGCTATGCTTTAAGTAAAGTCGGTTACTCAGAATTATACAGCGATGTAAGGCCCTGCGCAAGATGGTGTTTAATTATCTTCATGTTTGCCATGATTCACGTTACAAATCGTCGATTGACAACGGCCCGATTTATAGTATAATTGACCCAATAAATGCACAGATGGGAAAAAGTAACGCAGGATACCCGCTTTTCAGAGAGCTGCCGGACGATGCAAGGCAGCAGGCGGCCCGGCGCGGAATCCTCCCGGAGCAGCCTGCTGAAGGACGATATATGGGACGTCTGCTAAGCAGAGCCGGTGGCGGCCGTTAGAGCGCAGGGCTTTGTTGGAAGCCCGTGAGAGGGCGCGGAAAGCGTCAACGAGAGTGGTACCGCAGAGAGTTTTGGATTGATTCCAGGTCTTTGTCTCTTGGATAAGGAGACAGAGACCTTTTGTTTATCAGGTATCAGGTACTGCTTCTGAGAGTGTTTGGGAAAAAAAGTGTGTAAAGTGGAAATTGGAAACGGAAACAGGAGAAACTCGCCATGCAGTTGAACGGTTCTCAAATCTTTGTGGAGGTGCTCTGTGAGCAGGGGGTGGACACCCTCTTCGGCTACCCCGGCGGCGCAGTGCTGAACCTCTACGACGAGCTGTACAAAAACGCCGACCGCATCACCCATGTGCTGACCGCCCACGAGCAGGGCGCATCCCACGCGGCGGACGGCTACGCCCGTGCAACGGGCCGCACCGGCGTGGTGCTGGCCACCAGCGGCCCGGGCGCAACGAACCTCGTCACCGGCATCGCCACCGCCTATATGGACTCTGTGCCGATGGTGGCCTTCACCGGCAACGTGACCACGGAGGGCCTGGGCAAGGACGGCTTCCAGGAAGCCTACATCGAGGGCATCACGATGCCCATCACCAAGCACAACTTCACGGTGCGCCGGGTCGAAGACCTGGCCGACACCATGCGTGCGGCTTTCCGCATCGCCCAGAGCGGCCGCAAAGGCCCGGTGCTGGTGGACATCCCGAAGGATGTCACCGCTGCGGTGTGTGAGTTCACCCCGAAAAAGCCGGAGCCCATCCGCACCGTGACCACCTTCAACGAAGAGCAGGTCAAGTGGGCGGCAGAGATCATCAACGGCGCACAGCGCCCGCTGGTCTACTTCGGCGGCGGCGTCCGCTCGGCGGCCAGCTGCCAGCCCCTGCGTGACCTTCTGAAAAAGGCTGAGATCCCGGCCGCTTATACCCTGATGGCCGCAGGCGTCGTGCCTTACGGCGACCCGATGAACATCGGCATGGTGGGCATGCACGGCTGCTACACCTCGAACCGGGCGGTGGCCGACTGCGATGTCCTTATCGCGGTGGGCGCCCGCTTCTCCGACCGCGTGGCCCTGAACCCCAAGACCTTCGCCAAGAATGCGACCATCATCCAGATCGACATCGACGCCAGCGAGCTGGGCAAGAACGTGGATGTTGACCTTGCCATCGTGGGCGACGCCGCCTATGTGCTGAACGCCATGCTCCCGATGATCGAGGACAAGAAGCATCCCGACTGGATGAAGATGATCCACGAGTGGCAGGCACAGGATTACCACCCGGTATCCGACGCCTCCCGCCTGATGCCCCATCAGGTCATCGGCGAGGTCTGCAACCAATGCGGCCCCGAGGCGGTCTACGTCACCGATGTGGGCCAGCACCAGATGTGGGCGGCACAGTACATCCGCCATACCAAGAGCCGCGGCTTCATCACCAGCGGCGGCCTCGGCACCATGGGCTTCGGCTACGGCGCAGCCATCGGCGCACAGATGGCGCTGGGCCGCGACCAGCGGGTGGTCATGTTCACCGGCGACGGCTCCTTCCACATGAACCTCAACGAAGCCTGCACTGCTGTCAGCTACGAGCTGCCCATCATCACCGTCATCTTCAACAATCAGGTGCTTGGCATGGTGCGCCAGTGGCAGACCGCTTTCTATGGCAAGCGCTTCTCCCAGACCGACCCCCACCGCAAGACCAACTTCGTCAAGCTGGCCGAGGGCTTCGGCCTCAAGGGCTACCACTGCGAGAACCTGGCCCAGTTCCAAGAGGCATTCGCCGACGCTCTGAAGCAGAAAGGCCCCACCTGGATCGAATGCATGATCGACAAGGACGAAAAGGTCCTGCCCATGATCCCCGGCGGCGGCGACATCAACGACATCATCATGAAATAAGGAGGACACAGCGACATGGAATCCAATCAGCGCAGGGTCATCAGCCTGCTGGTGGACAACCAGAGCGGCGTTCTGGCCCGGGTGTCCAGCCTGTTCTGCCGCAGAGGCTTCAATATCGACAGCCTGACCGTTTCGGCCACCAACGACCCCACCGTCAGCCGCATCACCGTTTCCGTCTCGGGTACCGAAAAGGAGCTCCAGCAGCTCATCCTTCAGACCGAGCGTCTGGAAGTCACCCGTCAGGTCTTCGTACTCAACGAGTCCACCGCTCTCGAGCGGGAGCTGCTCCTGCTCAAGGTGATGGCAAATGTCACCAACCGCGCAGAGCTGCGGGAGATCGCCGGCATCTATAAGGCAAAGATCATCGACCTGTCGCCCGACAGCATGGTCTTTGAGCTGACGGGCCGTCCCGAGAAGATCGACGCCTTCTTGAAGCTCATGGCGGACTATCAGATCCTGGAGCAGTGCCGCACCGGCGTCACCGCCCTCGAGCGCGGCGGGATGCATCAGCATATGCAGAAGCCCGCGCAGGAGGTAAGAGAGGCACAGCTCCCGCTGCCCGGCACGAGATGCCATTAAACCTCTCCGTCAGCGCTGACGCGCTGCCACCTCTCCTATCGAGGAGAGGCCTTGGCATTTCGGAAAACTTCATCTCTTCGCCAGAGGCTCCCCTCGGTAGGGGAGCTGTCGAGCGAATGCGAGACTGAGAGGTTGCCCTTAGCTTTTCCGCTCCCCGGTGAGCGAAAATATACGATGCTTATCATTCATCTTATACTGAAATAAGTAAAAAAACAAAAGGAGAACAACTACCATGGCTATCAAGAAATACTACGATTCCGACTGCAACCTCGGCGTGCTGGACGGCAAGACCGTCGCTGTCATCGGCTTCGGCAGCCAGGGCCACGCACATTCCGAGAACCTCGCTGAGAGCGGCGTCAATGTCGTCGTCGGCCTGCGCAAGGGTTCTGCTCACTGGGAAAAGGCTTCTGAGTTCGCTGCAACTCATCCCAACTTCAAGGTCATGGAGGTCGAGGAGGCTGCCAAGGCCGGCGACGTCGTCATGATGCTGGTCCCCGATGAGCTGTGCGCTGACATCTACAACAAGCAGGTCGCTCCCTACATGACCGAGGGCAAGGCTCTGGCGTTCGCACACGGCTTCAACATCCACTTCAAGACCATCACCGCCCCCAAGAATGTTGACGTCATCATGATCGCTCCCAAGGGCCCCGGCCACATCGTCCGCCGCCTGTACACCGAGGGCGAGGGCTGCCCCTCTCTGATCTGTGTCGAGCAGGACTTCACCGGCAAGGCTAAGGACATCGCTCTGGCATACGCTTCCGGCATCGGTGCCGGTCGTGCCGGCATCCTCGAGACCACCTTCAAGGAGGAGACCGAGACCGACCTGTTCGGCGAGCAGGCTGTCCTGTGCGGCGGCGTCTGCGAGCTCATCCACGCTGGTTTCGACACTCTGGTCGAGGCTGGCTACGAGCCCGAGATGGCCTACTTCGAGACCTGCCACGAGATGAAGCTCATCGTTGACCTCATCAACGAGGGCGGCTTCTCCAAGATGCGTTACTCCATCTCCAACACCGCTGAGTACGGCGACTACCGCACCGGCAAGCGCCTCATCACCGCTGAGACCCGCAAGGAGATGAAGAAGGTCCTGACCGAGATCCAGGACGGCACCTTCGCTTCCGAGTTCCTGACCGAGATGAGCCCCAACGGTGGCCGCAAGGTCCACTTCCTCGCTCAGCGCCGCATGGAGGCCGAGCACCCCATCGAGAAGGTGGGCGCAGAGCTGCGCGGCATGATGAGCTGGCTGAAGAAGTAAGCCCTCTCAGTCGCTGACGCGACAAGGTCGGGTTGCGGCTCCCAGCATCTGCTTCGCTCTCGCTCGTATCCTGCTGGCCGCTGCCCCAACAGTTCCTCCCTGTTTCCGCCACTGGCGGCGGTCGTCGCCGTTGCTCCCAAGGGGAGAGCCACTGGCGTGTCGGTAAAGCCCACGCTGGACGATTTGAGTTTATTTGGATGTAAAGCGCCGGGCGCTGTTCTCGCACTCAGCTGCATGGATACTTGCTCTTTTATCAGGAGCGAATTGAGTTTGATGTTGCTGAAGAATGAGAGCGGAGCCCGGCATTTTGTGATAGAGGCAAAAGCCTGCCCGGCCTGCCAATGGCTCCCCCTCTGGGGGAGCTGGCAGCGCCGGCAGGCGATGCCTGAGAGGGTATAACATGAGAAGTGACAACGTGACCAAAGGCTCGGAGCGCGCGCCCAACCGAAGCCTGTTTTACGCCCTGGGCTACACCCCGGAAGAGCTGGACCGCCCCCTCATCGGTGTGGTGAGTGCCTACAGTGAGATCGTCCCCGGCCACATGAATCTGGATAAGATCGCCGACGCCGTCAAGGCAGGCGTCCAGATGGCAGGCGGCACCCCCATCCTCATCCCGGCCATCGGCGTCTGCGACGGCATCGCCATGGGCCATGTGGGCATGAAGTACAGCCTCGCCTCCCGGGAGCTCATCTGCGACAGCGTGGAGACCATGCTGATGGCTCATCAGCTGGACGGTCTGGTGCTGGTGCCGAACTGCGATAAGATCGTTCCCGGCATGGTCATGGCCGCTGTCCGCATGGATGTGCCTGCCGTGGTCTGCTCCGGCGGCCCCATGCTGGCCGGTACCTACGGCGGCGAGGAAGTCAGCCTTTCCAAGATGTTCGAGGCCGTGGGCGCCTATAAGGCCGGCATGATCACCGACGAGCAGCTGGAAGACTGCACCTGCAACTGCTGCCCCAGCTGCGGCAGCTGCTCCGGCATGTACACCGCCAACAGCATGAACTGCCTGTGCGAGGCCATCGGCATCGCACTGCCCGGCAACGGCACCATCCCCGCCGTCTACTCCAAGCGTCTGCTGCTGGCAAAGCACGCCGGTATGGCCGTCATGGATATGGTAAAGAAGGGCATCACCGCCCGCCAGATCATCAACGAGCGCTCCATCCGCAATGCGCTGACCTGCGATATGGCGCTGGGCTGCTCCACCAACACCGTCCTCCACCTGCTGGCCATCGCCTACGAGGCCGGTGTGCCCATCGACCTGAAGCTCTTCAATGAGATCAGCGCCAAGACCCCGAACCTCTGCCATCTGGCCCCCGCAGGCCCCACCCACATGCCCGACCTCTACGCCGCCGGCGGCATCCCCGCCGTGCAGGCAGAGCTGGCCAAGAAGGGCCTGCTGGACCTCGATGTCCCCACCGTCACCGGCAAGACCCTCGGCGAGAACATCAAGGGCGCTCACATCCTGAACGACAAGGCCATCCGTCCCATCGATGATCCCTATTCTCAGACCGGCGGTCTGCAGATTTTGTGGGGCAACATCGCTCCCGATGGCTGCGTCGTCAAGCGCAGCGCCGTGGCCCCCGAGATGCAGGAGCACTCCGGCCCGGCCCGCGTCTTCAACAGCGAGGAAACGGCCATCGCCGCCATCTATGCGGGCAAGATCGTCCCGGGCGACGTGGTGGTCATCCGCTACGAAGGCCCCAAGGGAGGCCCCGGTATGCGTGAGATGCTCAACCCCACCTCCGCTCTGGCCGGCATGAAGCTGGACAAGACCGTGGCCCTCATCACCGATGGCCGCTTCTCCGGCGCTTCCCGCGGCGCTGCCATTGGCCACGTCAGCCCGGAGGCTGCTTCCGGCGGCCCCATCGGCCTTGTTGAGGAAGGCGATACCATCCACATCGACATCCCCAACGCCAGCATCACGCTGGAAGTGCCCGATGAGGTGCTGGCCCAGCGCAAGGCAAAGTATGTCGCTCCCGAGCCCAACATCAAGACCGGCTGGCTGAGCCGCTACGCCCGCATGGTCACCAGCGCAAACCTCGGCGCAGTGCTGAAGTAAGGCGCATTTTCTGCAACACCAAAGCATCCCCTGCAGGGCCCGGCCGGGCAATGGCCGGAAAGGCTGCGGGGGATGCTTTTTTGTTTTGGCCGGGGCGCAAAAAAGCCCCGGGCTGCAGGGCTCCGGGGCAGGGGGAGAGGTTTACTTCTCCATAATGACCACAGCGAGGAGGAAAGTCTGCTCCCCGATGGTTTTGTGGGCGGCGGCGATCCTCAGGTGAGTGGCGTTTTCGACTGCCGTATTGTAATTTCCATAAACAGCGATAGGATTCGACTGCGTAAGCAACTGAGTCACTTCCGGTGATGTAAAGCCAGCGCACTCTGTGACATCTGTTGCATAGAAGAGGGTGCAGGAAGCGTCCTTGTAGTTGCGCAGGCACTGCTGCAGAGCATCAGCGACGGTAGTGGTGCCACTGATCACTGCATCCTTATTAGGGGAATCCTGATCCTCAGAGGGATTCTCCCCATTCTTGTGCATCCAGTTCGTGTCAAACAGAGGGGCAATATTACGGCTGAGCTCGGGAACCTGATAGCTTACCGAGATCTTATTGGTGTTTCCACTCCCACTCAGAGAGTAGCTATACTTTATCCAATCGGCCATACCTTCGGCGACTGCACGATCCGGAGACGTTGCCTTGCCGCATCCGGTGAGCAGGGCCAGAGCCATGACACCTGCAAGGATGAGGGTGAGAATTTTTTTGGCGGATTTCATACAAAAGACCTCCTTATCCGGTGTTGAACAAAACATCCCCTCCGAATAAGAACGGAGGTTTAGGTTATTATACCCCCCCCCCCCATGATGTCAAGCGCTTCCTTGGAAAATCACTGTTTTGCCTAAACTGGGTGAATAAAACTAGGGGAATTTGACGGGGTTATACGCCGGAGGTTGGAAAAGGTTGGACAAAAAACTCCCGGTGTTCTCCGGGAGGGGGTACAGAATGAAACAGAGGGCTCACACCGCCAGGCACTACTTACCCCCCAAGCTGAAACTCAAATGTATAGCCATCCTCGCCGTAGTGCTCATTGCCGACCCAGAGAACAGACTTATCCGTCAGATCGTAGACCACGCTGTGGATGGTGTTGGTGTTGGAGTCGTCGTTGTTCCAGGTGCGGCGGCCCACCGCGGCCAGCAGGTCCATGGCAGCGCTCTTGTCGGCTACGACGCCGTTGGTCTGGCGCAGGGCAGCCGCAAGGTGTTCGTAGCGGTCGAGGCCCTTCATCTCGACGGTAGTGCCGTCGTAGTAGCCGGGTGCCTTGATGAAGTTGGTCACCACCTGCCAGTCGGAGGAATCGGAGAGGGCGTCGGTGTCGTTCCAGAGGACATTCAGCTGACGCTGAGAGCCGTCGGCATCGTGGTCGGCATCAGCACCCACCCACTCGAGGATGGCGCTGCGGCCGGTGGAGTCGGCCACCATGTAGTGGAAGCAGCTGCTTGCCGAGTCGTGAAGGTCGTACTGCTCAGCCAGCGCCACGGCGTCCTCCACCGAGTCGGCGTAGTCGAGGATGAGCCGGAGCAGGGTGGTGGAGGTGAGATCGGGCTTGTCGGTCTGGGTGTCGGTGGGGGTGCCTTTGCCCTCGCCCTGATAGGACATGAAGATGCCGCAGGCCACACCGGCGTCGTTGACGCCGTCCAGCGGCACATAGGGGGCCGCGAGGGTCAGGATCTTCTGGCCGAGGCTCTCTACGTCCTTGTCCTTGTCGAGGCCGAGGAAGCTCAGGTCGATGGTGGAGTAGGAGGCGTGACGACCCTTACCGGGGTTCGTGTAGACGATGGCGGTGTTGGTGGCCGAGAAGTCATAGTTGCGGCCAAAGACCCGGTCGCCGCTCTGGGTGTCTGCGGTAAAGGCCGAGCAGGCGATGGTGCTGGTCTTGATGTTCATGGGGATGATGCCCTTGGTGATGCTCTGGGTGATGAAGGAGATGAGCGCAGAGTCAGTGGATGCGCCGCCCTGGGCCAGGAAATCGTCGAAGTAGTAGCCGCCCGAGACGTTGAGCTGGTAGACTGCGCCGTCGCGGTGGGCTTCGTCGCGGTCGGAGAGCTTTTTGAGGGACGAGAGGGTGGCCAGCTCGTTGTGCCAGAGGGCGAACACGGCAACGGCCAGCGCGATGACCAGCGCCGCCAGTACGCAGGCGAGGCGCTTGAGGACGTTGGAGAGAGAATGATGCTTCATGGGACCTCCTGAAAAAGTCAAAAGATATAGATAAAATACCTGAATATTCTATCACGACTTCTGTCGTGTTACAAGACTTTTGGAGATCTGGCCGGAAAATAAAAACAGGCGCTGAAGGACAGCGCCTGTTCTGAGAGAGATTTAACCAAACAGTTTTTTCGTATTGTGCATATACACCGACAGCACCAGCCCCACGCAGATATACAGCATGAGCACCGAGCTGCCGCCCGCCGAGTAGAAGGGCAGGGTGACGCCGATGACCGGCAAAAGGCGGAGGTTCATGCCGACATTGACGAATATCTGGGCCATGAACGCGCCGCCGATGCCGGCGCAGATGAAGGAGCCCAGCATATCCTCGCTGCACGCTCCGGTGGCGAAGGTCTTGATGATGATGGCCAGCAGCACGCCCAGCACCACGCAGCAGCCCACGAAGCCCGCCGCGTTGCCGATCCAGCTGAAGATGAAGTCATTGTGGGCGTTGGGGACGCTGTAGTAGCGGCCGTCGAAGAAGCCGTTGCCGAAGATGCCGCCCGAGCCGATGGCGATCTCACCCCGCTGCTGCTGGTAGATGATGTTCTTCCAGACCGTCTCGCTGGGCGCCCAGCCCGTCTCATTGTTGGGGTCGATGACCGCAAGGATGCGGTACCACTGGTAGCCCTTGCCGATCTTGTCGCTGAAGAAGGCGAAGGCCACCGCTGCCGCCGCTGCGAGGGCAGCGAAGGCCCCGATGATATACTTCCAGCTCAGCCCGGCGGCAAAGAGCATACAGCAGCCGATGATGCCGTAGATGATGGCCGTGCCGTCGTCACCCTGAATGTGGATGATGCCGATCGGCACGAAGAGATGGAGCAGCAGCTTGCCCAGCTCTTTCGGCTCGTTGAGGCGGCTGCGGACATTGTTCAGATGCATGGCGAAGGTGAGGATGAAGCTTATCTTTGCCAGCTCGGTAGGCTGGAAGGTGAAGCCGCCCAGCTTGTACCAGGAATAGTTGTCGGTGTCGCCCGCGTTGTAGCCGATGGTCAGCGGGCCGAGGGTCACGTTGCGGATGACCAGCGTGGGCAGCACGAGGCCCCATGTGAGCACCACATGGACGGGCCAGACATTGACCAGGCTGCGGTAGTCGATGTTGGACAGAAGGATGGCCACCAGGATGCCGATGGCCGCTGCGCCCGCCTGCACCACAGCCCGGCGGTAGTCGCCGATGCCGGTTATCTGGCCGGTGAGCTCATCCACGGCAAAGCCGCTGCCCTGCTTCGCCGCCCACGACGACAGCGCCAGCACCGCCATCGCGCTGCTGAACAGGCAGAGCAGCAGGTACATCTTGTCTGTCCGTTTCCAATATCGCTGAATGCTTTCCAAAAAAGCACCACCTTTCTGTATCCTTGAAAAGCCGTTTTCTGAGCGCTGCACTCCGCTTACGAAGACAGCTTCTCCGAAACCCCGCCTCACAGCCGGGCATGATCCCTCAATATACCTTATTATACAGCAGGGGAGAGAGGCGCGCAAGATGGACGGTTGTGACAGCTTTGCAAAATCGGCGCAGAACGCTTGACAAAGGCCGATATGCCCTCTAAAATGAAACGTACCGGGGCGGTAAATGGCCGGTCCCCGGCGTTCTTGGAGGAATAGTTTTTACATGAAGGAACAACGCCATCGAATTTTGTGCGCGGTCTGCGCACTGGCACTGGTGCTGACGGCTGTGCTGGCTCCCGCCGCATGGGCGGCGGACGGAGCGGGCGAGGTGCAGGATACGGCAAAGCCTACCCTCACCACGGACGATGCCGCCGAGATGCAGCAGGCAGACGCCGCTGTGACGGCCCTGACCGGCAGCGACGAATACGAGCAGATGTCCCGGGAAGGACGGCTCACCGCGGCCCTTGCGGAGCTGGATGAGCTGACCCGGAAGGGGCTGGTGCGCCGGGACTCCATCCGCACCGACGAGGAGAACGGGATGGTCAGCTTTACCTACCGCTGCGGCGTGCTGGGCGGCATCCTGCTCACTCTGCCCGACGAGCTGGACGAGATGACCTTTGACGCCGGAGACAACGGCCTGCGCGCCCCGAGGGACATTGCTCGATACACTCCCCGCACCGAGATGCCCCTGACCGACGATGTCCGGCAGGCCGCGGAGGCCCGGCAGTACCGGGAGAACGCTCTGCCTGAGACAATCGGCCGTGCCGCCATTTATTATGCCTTCGATAATACGGTGAACAGCTCCCGCTTTCCGTATTATTCCTATATGCAGGGCTTCTGGGAAGGCATGGGCCTGCGCACGACGATGAACACCCGGGTGACCCTGTCGGACCTGCGCCGGATGAACAAATACGATCTGTGCATCCTGAGCGCCCACGGTGCCTACTATACTTACAGCTACGGTACGTTCCGGAAGCACACCCGGACCGAGCCCATCATCCTGCTGACAGAAGCGTCCACGCTGTATAAAGACATCATCTACGGCTTTGACCTGCTGGCTCACCGCATCATCAAGCTCAACGGCCTTTACTGCGTCACAGCGGATTTCTTCCGCAATGCGTACCGCTCGGGCCAGCTCAGCAATACCATCATCTACTCCGAGACCTGTGAGTTCCTGGGCGTCACGAACAGCGTGGATGAGTCGATGGCCGAAGCGCTGCTGGCGGGCGGCGCACGGACTGTGCTGGGCTATGTGAACAACGTCTACACGGTCTACTCCCGCAGTATGCTCTGGGACACCGTCAACCATCTTGCGATGGGACAGACCATCGGCAGGGCGCTGGCCCACGCGAAGGATACCTACGGCGAGAACGACATCATCTGGTATACGGAGCAGGGCGGACGCCGCCCCCACGCCGCAGCAGCGTATCTGGTGCTCTACGGTGACGAGAGCGCCCGGCTGAATGTGCCGGAAAACTTCTCGCTCGAGGAACGCGCGGAGGCCGCGGAAGATATGCTGGCCGATGTGCTTGAAAGCGCGGCCTGAGCGTTGCACTTTTGACAGAAATAGTTTATACTAAGGGACGGCAGAACAGGACGGCAGGACTCTGCCGTCCCTTTTTTATAGAAACGCATATGAGGTAGGATACCCATGTCTGAATTTATCACCCACTCCCGCGAGGAGACGGTGGCACTGGGGGCGCAGGTGGCGCAGCATCTTGCGCCCGGGGCGCTCATCGCCTTTACCGGCGGGCTTGGCGCGGGCAAGACGGCCTTCTGCGAGGGCATTGCCAGAGGTCTCGGCTGCACCGACCCGGTCAGCAGCCCGACCTTCGCCATCGTGAACTATTACCGCGGGCCGCGGCCCTTCGCGCATTTTGATTTATACCGCATCTCCACGGAGAACGATTTGTGCGCGGCAGGGTTCTACGACTATCTGGATGAGGGCGCTGTGGTGGCGGCAGAGTGGAGCGAGAACTTCGCCGACCTGCTGGCGCTGGAAGACCCCATCCACATCCACATCGAGCGGGTGGACGACACCACCCGCCGCATCACCATCGAGGGGGTGGAGGTATGAACATCTTAGCCGTGGATACGGCGGGCAAGACCGTGGGCGTGGCCCTGCTGCAGGATGACCGCCTGCTCTACGAGTGCTATCTCGACGCGGGCATGACCCACAGCGAGACCCTGATGCCCCTCATCGACAACTGTCTCAAGCTCTGCGGCATGGGTTGCAAGGACATCGACCTCTACGGCGTCAATGCCGGCCCCGGCAGCTTTACCGGCCTGCGTATCGGGCTGGCGGCGGTGAAGGGTCTGGCCTTCCCCCGGGAGACGCTCTGTGCTCCGGTGTCCACGCTGGAAGCGCTGGCGGCGGCCCACACCGGCTGCGGCACCCTGCTCTGCGCGCTGGATGCCCGCCGTGCGCAGGTGTACAGCGCGGCTTTCGACCTTGAGACCCACGAGCGTCTGATGGACGACGATGCCCGCGCCGTGGCTGACCTGGCCGAGTTTGTAGAAAATTGCAAAAAGCCTCTGTTTTTTGTTGGTGATGGCGCGGCTCTGTGCTATAATAAATATGGCAATGTCCCGGGCGTGCTCTGTGTACCGCCGGCTCTCCGCAATGGCCGTGCCGCTGCGGTGGCCTATGTGGCAGAGCAGATGGCTCAGCGGGGCGAAGCCGTCCTGCCCGAGGCTCTGCTGCCGGATTATCACCGGCTGAGCCAGGCCGAGCGGGAGCGGGCCGAGCGTCTGGCCGCAGAAGCTGCCCGTACCGAAATACCGGAAGATACTGCAAAGGGAAAGGATCAACACCAATGACGAAACCCATCGCACTTGCCGCCGACCACGGCGGATTTGAACTGAAAGAGGCCGTCAAGGCCCATCTGGACGAGCTGGGGTTGGAGTACATCGACTTCGGCACCCACAGCACCGCCAGCGTGGACTACCCTGACATGGCTCTGCCTGCCTGCGACGCCGTGGTGAGCGGCCGGTGCAGCAAGGCGCTGCTGTTCTGCGGCACCGGTGTGGGCATCAGCATGGCCGCAAACAAGGTCAGGGGCATCCGTGCCTGCTGCTGCTCTGACAGCTTCAGCTGCGAATATACCCGCCGCCACAACGACGCCAACGCCCTGTGCATGGGCGGCCGTGTTGTCGGCCCCGGCCTCGCCTGCCAGCTGGTGGACATCTTCCTCAACACCGAGTTCGAGGGCGGCCGCCACGAGAAGCGCATCGCAAAGCTGATGGCCATTGAAAACCGTTGACCTTTCCGTCAGCGCTGCCGCGCTGCCACCTTTCCTATCGAGGAGAGGCCTTGGCATTCTGGTAAAGCTTTCCCTCTTCGCCAGAGGCTCCCCTCGGTAGGGGAGCTGTCGAGCGCGAGCGAGACTGAGAGGTTATCCCTTCGTGTTCCATATTTTTATTTACAATATAAGGAGCGTGTATTATGACCCCTATGATCGTTGAGCATCCGCTGCTGCAGCACAAACTGAGCATTCTGCGCAACAAGCAGACTGGCACCAAGGAGTTCCGTGACCTCGTGGGCGAGATCGCCACTCTGCTGTGCTATGAGGCTACCCGTGACCTGCCTCTGGAAGAGGTGGAGATCGAGACTCCCATCACCATGGCAAAGACCAAGGTGCTGGCAGGCCGCAAGCTGGCTCTGGTGCCGATCCTCCGCGCCGGCATGGGTATGCTGGATGGTATGCTGACCCTGCTGCCCGCCGCTAAGGTCGGCTTCATCGGCCTGTACCGCGACGAGACCACCCTGCAGCCCGTGGAGTACTTCTGCAAGCTGCCGCAGGACATCGCCGAGCGCGACGTTCTGGTGCTTGACCCGATGCTGGCTACCGGAGGCAGCGCCATCGACGCCATCACCCAGATCAAGAAGCACGGCGCAAAGCGCATCAAGTTCATCGGCCTCATCGCTGCTCCGGAAGGCATCAAGGCCCTGCACGAGGCACATCCCGATGTGGACATCTACCTCGGCGCACAGGACGACCACCTGAACGAGAACGGCTACATCGTCCCCGGCCTGGGTGACGCAGGCGACCGTATCTACGGCACCAAGTAAATCTCTGTATAACGCAAAAAGTGCTCTGCCGGCCGGCAGAGCACTTTTTGCGTCTTGAAGCTTATTTTCTGTGTTTCAGGATCTCATCCAGAATGGCGTCCGCCACATCATCCTTGCTCATCAGGGGCAGCTCGCGGGCGCCGTCCGGCGTGATGAAGGTGACAACATTGGTATCCACACCAAACCCGGCACCGGCCACCTTCAGATTGTTGGCCACCACCATGTCGAGGTTCTTTTTCTCGAGCTTGGCCGAGGAGTTGGCCAGCATATCCCGCGTCTCCATCGAGAAGCCGCAGAGGAACTGCCCCTTCTTCTTGGGGCCGATGGTGCCGAGGATGTCGGGCGTCCGCTCCACGGCGATGGAGAGGTCGCCGTCCTTCTTCTTGATCTTGTCGTCGGCCACGGCGGCGGGGCGGTAATCGGCCACGGCAGCGGCCATGACCAGAACGTCCATCTCGTCGAAGCGGCTGGTCACGGCCTCGTACATCTGCTGGGCTGTCGTGATGGGGACATCCTCGGTGAACCGCACCGGCTGCAGGGCCGTCGGGCCATGGATGAGGGTGACTTCGGCACCCCGCATCGCGGCGGCACGGGCCACGGCATAGCCCATCTTGCCGGTGGAGTGGTTGGTCAGGTAGCGCACAGGGTCCAGCGGCTCCTGAGTGGGGCCGGCTGTGACGGCAATGCGCAGACCGGCGAGGTCCTTCGGCTTTGCGATGGCGCGGAAGATGTAGTCCAGCAGGACATCCTCTTTCGGCAGGCGTCCGCTGCCCACGTCCTTGCAGGCCAGTACGCCGCTCTCGGAGGGGATGACCGTGAAGCCGTACTTTTCCAGTGTGGCGATGTTGTCCTGGGTGATGGGGTTCTCCAGCATCCCGGTGTTCATGGCAGGGGAGACGAGCTTGGGACACTTGGCCGCGAGAACGACGGTGGTGAGCATATCGTCGGCGATGCCGTGGGCCATCTTGGCAATGATGTTGGCGGTGGCCGGGGCCACGAGGATGACGTCGGCCTTCTTTGCCAGCGAGATATGGGTGACTTCGAACTTGAAATCCCGGTCGAAGGTGTCCACCATGCACTTGTGGCCTGTCAGGGTCTCGAACGTGATAGGGGTGATGAACTGGGTGGCATTTTTGGTCATGATGACCTCCACGTCGGCCCCCAGCTTGCGCAGTGCGCTGGCCACGTTGGCCATTTTATAGGCGGCAATGCCGCCGCTGACGCCCAGAAGGACGCATTTTCCCTTCAGATCCATCCAAAATACCTCCTATAAATAGGGATAATATAACTACAGTATAATGCAAAACGGCCCAGAGCACAACAAAATCTTTGAGGGGGGTTGTATCTTGGCTCAAAATGCGGTAAAATACAGCTTGACTTATACAAAAAAGCTCTCCGTCAGCGCTGGCGCACACAAGCCTCTCCCTTTGGGAGAGGTGTCACCGAAGGTGACGGAGAGGGCAAGGACGCTGACAGGAAACCGCAGACACGGCGACAGCATCGCTCTGACAAAAAGTCTGCTTATCGCTGTGTATGAGTTCTGTCGTACCGGCCTTGCCCTCTCAGGCGCTTCGCGCCAGCTCCCCCAGAGGGGGGAGCCTTTTGCGGAGAGGTTCGACCCTGCGAGGAACTGAATTATGATTTTAGCCATTGACATAGGCAACACCACCGTCGCCCTCGGGGGCATCCGGGACGGACGTGTATGCTTTGTGGCCCACATGGACACGGTGCGCACCCGCACAGCGGCGGAGTACCGTGCCGAGATGGAAAAGGTGTTCTCTCATCGGAGACAGCCGGAAAAGCCCATCCGCTTCGAGGGCGCTGTCCTCACCAGCGTCGTCCCCCAGATCACGGGGGCGCTGGCCGAGTGCGCCCACCACTACACCGGCAAAAAGCCGGTCATCGTCTCGCCCGACATCCGCACCGGCCTCACGATGGGGGTGCCTGACCCCCACGCCGTCGGCAAAGACCGCCTTGTGGATGCGGCCTACGCGGCGGCGAACTTCCCCCTGCCGGTGGTCACGGTAGACCTCGGCACCGCCACCACGTTCAACGTGATAGATGAGAATAAGGTCTTCCGGGGCGGCGTCATCTGCCCCGGACTTTCCACCGGTCTGCGGGCGCTGGGGGAGCGGTGCGCCCAGCTGCCGCAGGTACATCTTTCTTCGCCCAAAAGCGCGATCGGCGTCGATACCGAGAAGTGTATGCTCTCCGGCTCTGTGCTGGGGACGGCTGTCCTGCTGGACGGCATCACGCAGCGCATCGAGGAAGAGCTGGGCCGTCCGGCCACGCTGGTGGTCACAGGCGGTCTGGCAAAGTATGTCATCCCGCTCTGCCGTCACCCGCTCACCTATGACCCCGAGCTGCTGCTGAAGGGGCTGGCTCTCCTTTACCAGCTCAATGCGCCGCAGCATGAGCGTCACCACGAGCCGCGCAGCGACGGTGAGCGCCGCCGCCCCCGCCCGGCAGGCAGACGCCCTTACAACAACGGCAGCAGCCCCCGCCGCCGCAGCCGCAATAACCGCCGTCCCCGCCGGGACGATGAGGCCAAAGCGGGCTGAGCCCTGAAAGGAGAGACCCTATGATGAAATTAGGCATTCTCGGCGCAGGCATGATCGTCCGGGAGTTCCTGCCCTGGCTCACCGGGCCGGAAAGCCCCTTCAAGGTCGAGGCTCTTTGCAGCACGGAGCGGAGCGCCGGTGCAGCACAGGCTCTCTGCGAGCAGTATGGTGTGCCGCGCCACACCACCAGCTACGACGAACTGCTGAGCTGGGTGGACGTTGTGTATATCGCCGTACCGAATATCCTGCACGTAAAATATACCCGTGCCGCTCTGGAAGCGGGCCGCCACGTCATCGTCGAAAAGCCGATGTCCCCCACGGCGGCGCTGGCCGAAGAGCTGGCCGAGCTGGCCCGGAGCAAAAAGCTCTTCCTCTTCGAGGCTGTCACCACGCAGTATCAGGACAACTACGCCAAGATCCGTGAGGTGCTGCCCAAGGTAGGCGCCGTCACGATGGTGCAGTGTAATTTCAGCCAGTATTCCAGCCGGTATCATGATTTCTGCGCCGGCAAGGTCTGGCCGTCCTTTGACCCGGCCTGCGCCGGCGGTGCGCTGATGGATCTGGGTGTCTACAATGTCAGCTATGTGGTGGGCCTCTTCGGCTCGCCCAACAAGGTCCACTATGCGGCCAACATCACCCGGGGCATCGACACCAGCGGCGTGCTGACGATGGAGTATCGCAGTTTCAAGGCCGTGAGCATCAATGCCAAGGACAGCAGTTCCCCGGCCCGGTACATCATTCAGGGTACCAAGGGGTATCTGCTTCAGAAATCCACCGCCAACTTCTGCGGCGGCGTCACCTTCCACCCCTATAAGGGCAAGGAAGAACACTTCAACCTCAGCGCAGGCCGCCCCCGGCAGGCGGCGGAGTTCCACGCCTTTGCCCGCGCCATCGAGAGCGAGGATATGGAGCTTTGCAGCCGGATGCTGGACACCTCGGTAGCCGTCAGCCGTGTGCTGGAAACGGCCCGCCGCGATGCGGGCATCCGCTTCAATACTGATTTATAATGCGATCCCCGGGAGTTCCCTGACAAAACATCCCGTATATTTCAGACTGTATTCTACAAAAGACCCCGTGTATTTCACGGGCAGGTTTGCGCCGTATCCGACAATTTAGGGCGGAACGGCAGCAAGGAGGAAAACTGAATTATGAAAAAGAATGACATTCGCACCCTCACCCGGCTGGCACTGCTGGTCGCCATTGAGCTGGTCATGAAGGCCGTCGGCCTGGGCAGTGTCCCTGTAGGCCCGCTTTACATGAGCTTTTTGACCCTGCCGATCGCCGTGGGTGCCATCACCATGGGTCCCGCCGCCGGCGCTGTCCTCGGCGGCGTGTTCGGCGCCGTGAGCTTCTATGACGCCGTCACCGGCGCTTCCGCCATGACCGGTGCGCTGTTCCAGGTCAGCCCCGTCAACACCTTCATCCTCTGTGTGGGTATGCGTGTGCTGATGGGCGTGTGCGTCGGCCTTATCTTCAACGCTGTCAAGAATTTCGATAAGCCCGGCACCTGGAGCTACATCGTCAGCGCCATGTGCGCCCCGGCCCTCAACACCCTGTTCTTCATGGGCTACATCGTGCTGGCCTTCTACGGCTGCGATTACGTCCAGAACCTCGTGTCCGTCAAGGGCGCAGCCAACCCCCTGATGTTCGTCGTCCTGCTGGTCGGCGTGCAGGGCGTGGCCGAGTTCCTTGTCTCCGGAATCCTGGGCGGCATCGTCGCCCGCGCTGTCCGCAAGTTTTTGAAGTAACAGGCGGTGTCGGTCAGGGACATCCGCTGATAAACCTCTCCGTCACGGCTGACGCCGTGCCGCCGCCCCTATCAAGGGGAGGCTGAAAGGAAAGATCATATCATATAGGCCCCTCCCCGGCAAAAATGCTGAGGGAGGGGCTTTTGTGTTGATTTTAGCCTACCGGTGCGGTATACTTATCATACTTTATTCAAAAGAAGGAGGCGGCTGAAAATGCCCATCGGCCCCAGCAGACCCCTGAATTTAGCAAAGCCGGAGTCCATCGACATCCGGCAGGCCGCGCGGTATTTCGGCGCGCGGGGCGAGGCTGACAGCGCTACCCTCACCCTTCTGGAAAAGTGCGCTGCGCCCCTTCTCGCCGCCGCCACGCCCCGGGCCGTCTGGCTCGAGGCCGACGTGGAGAGCCTCACGCAGGCCGGTATTTTGAAGGGGGAGGACATCTTCCGGCATCTGGAAGGGTGCAGCGAGGCCCTGCTTCTGGCCGTGACGGTCGGCCCCGGCGTGGACGGACAGATACGCCGGGCCGGTGTGGGCGACATCGCCGCCGGTGTGGCGTCGGACGCCATCGGCTCTGTGCTGGCCGAACAGGCCGCGGACGCCGCCGAGGCCGAGCTGCGGCAGTGGGCCGCAGAGCAGGATAAGTACCTCACGGGCCGTTTCTCGCCGGGCTACGGCGACTGGCCCATCGGGGTGCAGCCGCTGGTGGCGGCGGCACTGGACACTGCCCGCCGGGCCGGGCTCTGCGTGACCGAAAATGACCTGATGACGCCCCGCAAGAGCGTGACCGCTCTGCTGGGCCTGAGCGACCATCCGGTGAAAGGACGCCTTGCCGGGTGCGGACACTGCGTGCTGAACACGCGGTGCGAATATAGAAAGAGGGGCAAGACCTGTGCAAGCGAATGAACTGTTTACCCAGCCGAATACCATCCTCCTCGACGGCGGCATGGGGACCATGCTGCAGGCGGCGGGCCTGAAACTGGGCGCACGGCCTGAGGAACTGAACATCACCGACCCACAGCTCATCGAGAGCATCCACAGCCGGTACGCCGCCGCAGGCAGCCGCATCATCAATGCCAACACCTTCGGCGCGTCGGCCCATAAGCTGGCGGGCAGCGAATACACGCTGGAAGAGATCATTGCGGCGGGCATCGCCAACTGCAAGCGGGCCTGCGCCCCCTACGGCGCACTGGCCGCGCTGGACGTCGGCCCGCTGGGCGAACTGCTGGAGCCCAACGGCACGCTGGCCTTTGAAGACGCCGTGGCCGAGTATGGCCGCATCGTCCGGGCGGGCGTGGCCGCCGGGGCCGATCTCGTCTTCTTTGAGACCTTCACCGACCTGTACGAGCTGAAAGCCGCTCTGCTGGCCGCGAAAGAGAACTGTGACCTGCCCATCCTCGCCAGCATGAGCTTTGAGGCAGGCGGGCGCACCTTCACCGGCTGCACCGTCGAGAGCTTCGCCGTCACGGCCCGGGGCCTCGGGGCCAACGCCGTGGGCATCAACTGCTCCCTCGGCCCGAAAGAAATTTTCCCCATGGCAAAGCGGCTGGCCGAGGCCCTGCCCGGCGATTTCCCGGTCTTTGTCAAGCCGAATGCGGGCCTGCCCCGCGCCGACGGCAGCGGCTACGACATCACGCCCCAGCTCTTTGCCATGGAGATGAAGCCCTACCGCGATTTGAAGCTCTTTGCGGCGGGCGGCTGCTGCGGCACCACCCCTGATTTCATCAAGCTGCTGAACGGCGTCTTTGCCGACTGCAAGCCGGGCCGCCCCGCCCACGCCATGCCCTCGGTGCTCTGCTCGCCGATGGACTTCGTCACCGTGGACGGCATCACCGTGGTGGGCGAGCGCATCAACCCCACCGGCAAAAAGCGGTTCCAGCAGGCCCTGCGCGAGGGCGACATGAACTACATCCTCGAGCAGGCCGTCAGCCAGTCCGAGGCCGGAGCGCAGGTGCTGGACGTCAACGTGGGCGCGCCCGGCGTGGACGAGCCCGCCGTCATGGAGCAGGTGGTGAAGGCGTTGCAGAGTGTCGTCAGCCTGCCCTTGCAGCTGGATTCCTCCCACGCAGACGCCCTCGAGCGGGGCCTGCGGGTCTACAACGGCAAGCCCATCGTCAACTCGGTGAACGGCGAGACCGAAGTGCTGGAGCGTGTCCTGCCCCTCTGCAAAAAGTACGGCGCGGCCGTCGTCGGCCTCGCCATCGACGAGCGGGGCATCCAGCCCAGCGCCGACGCCCGGTTTGAGATCGCAAAGCGGGTGGTGGACGCGGCGCTGGCCCACGGCATCCCCCGGGAAGATATTTATATCGACTGCCTGACCCTCACCGCCAGCGCCCAGCAGCAGGACGTTCTGGCCACCGTGGAGGCGCTGGCCCGCTGCAAGAAGGAGCTGGGCGTCCGCACCATCCTCGGTGTGTCCAACATCAGCTTCGGCCTGCCCTGCCGCCCCTACCTGAACACCACCTTCCTCACCATGGCCATGTATGCGGGCCTCGACCTCGCTATCATGAATCCTTCCAGCGAAGAGATGATGGCGGCGGTCTACTCCTACAACGTCCTCACCAACCGCGACAAGCAGAGCATGGCCTACATCGCCCGCTATGCCGATAAAGTCCCTGCCAGCGCCGCGTTGAAGCAGGCCCGGACGGCCCAGGCGTCTCAGACGTCAAACACCCCGGCGGAGGCGGATGCAGCTCACAGCGGCCCGTTTGCCGCGCTGATGCAGGCGGTGGAAAAGGGCCTCAAGGGTGAAGCCTCCGCCCGCACCCACACCCTGCTGGGCGAAAACGAGCCCCTGACGCTGGTGGACGAGGCCCTCATCCCGGCGCTGGACGTCGTGGGTGAAAAGTACGAGAAGGGCAGGCTCTTCCTGCCCCAGCTGTTACAGGCCGCCAGCGCCGCACAGGCCGCCTTTGAAGAGATAAAGACCGCCATCGCCAAGCGGGGCGGGGCCGGGGCCAGCAAGGGCCGCATCGTCCTCGCCACCGTCAAGGGCGATGTCCACGACATCGGCAAGAACATCGTCCGCGTCATCCTCGAGAACTACGGCTTCGAGGTCATCGACCTTGGCCGCGATGTGCCGGTGGAGACGGTGGTGGACACTGTCCGGGAGAAGGATGCCCACCTCGTGGGGCTCTCGGCCCTGATGACCACCACCCTCAAGAGCATGGAGGAGACCATCGCGGCCCTCCATGCGGCAAAGCTCGACTGCAGGGTGATGGTGGGCGGCGCTGTCCTGACGCCCGAGTACGCCGAGAAGATCGGCGCGGACTGGTACGCCAAGGATGCCAAGCAGAGCGCCGATATTGCCAAGAAATTCTTCGGTGAGTCATAAAAACAGAGCAAGAGCCGGTGCAGGATGCACCGGCTCTTTTGGCGTTTACTTATGCTCCACCAGCGCCATGATGCGCTCCGGCGGGGCGGAGAGGCAGGCCGGGGCATCGGGTTCGGCCACGGAGAGGGTCGTCTTGCTCACCTTCCACCACAGACGAGTGGTGCCGTCCGGCAGCTGAAAGATGAGGTTCCAGTCGAAGGGGTTCTCGCTGGCCGAGAGAAGCTCCACCGGCAGGGCGTTCTCTGCGCCCGGGGCGGAGGGGGCGAAGTCGTGGGCGCGGATGCCCACGGCGGTGCAGCCCTCCGGCACCTCAGCGGCGAGGTGCAGCAGACTCTCACAGCCTGCGAGGCGGACGCTGTGGGCGTCCACCCGGGTGCAGGGCAGGATGTTCTTGCAGCCGGTCAGCCGGGCCGCAGCGGTGCTGCCCGGGTCGGCAAAGACCTCTTTCGTGGTGCCGGTGCGGAGCACCTGCCCGCCGTCCATGACGATCATCTCCCGGCACAGGCGGTAAGCCTCGTCCCGGTTGTGGGTGACGAGGAGAGCCGTGCCGTCAAAACCCGCCAGCAGGCTGCCCACTTCGCCCTCCACCTCCTCGCGGAGGTAGCTGTCCAGCGCGCTGAACGGCTCGTCCAGCATCAAGATCTTCGGCTTGCCCACCAGAATACGGGCCAGCGCGGTGCGCTGCTGCTGTCCGCCGGAAAGCTCTGCCGGGCGGCGGCTGGCCAGTTCTTCCAGCCGCAAGGCCCGCAGCATCCCGGCGCAGCGGGCCTTGCGGGCGGCTTTGTCCCTTTCGGCTTTCAGGCCGCAGAGGATGTTCTGCTCCACGGTCATATTCGGGAAGAGGGCGTAGTTCTGGAAGAGCAGGCCCACGCCCCGCTGCTGGGGCGGCAGGTCGATGTGCTGCCCGCTGTCGAACAGCACCCGCCCGTCCAGCACGATGCGGCCCTTGTCGGGCTTCACGATGCCCGCGATGCAGCGCAGCGTCATGCTTTTGCCGCAGCCCGACGCGCCCAGAATGGCCGTGGCAGTGTTCCCGGCGGTGAAGTCGGAGCGGAGGGTGAAGCCGTTCAGCTTTTTCTCGATATGTACTTCCAGACTCATGCGCGGCCACCTGCTTTCTGCTTTTTCTCCAGGAGGTTCACAGCCAGCAGCACCACGGCAGAGATGACGATGTCCACCAGCACCCACCGCATGGCACCGGCCTCATCGTTGGTGCGCCAGAGCTGGTACACCGTGGTGGCGATGGTGGCCGTCCTGCCCGGGGTGTAGCCCGCGATCATGCTGGTAGCACCGTACTCGCCCAAGGCCCGGGCAAAGGCCAGCACCGTACCGGCCAGAATGCCCTGTCGGCAGCAGGGCATCCGCACCCGCCAGAATATCCACGCGTTGGACTGTCCCAGCGTCTGGGCCGACCAGGCCAGCGTCTCGTCAAAGCTCTCGAAGGCGCCACGGGCGGTGCGGTACATCAGCGGGAAGGCCACCACGATGGACGCGAAGATGGCGCTGTACCAGTTCATGACCAGCTTGACGCCGAAATGCTCCAGGAAGAAGATGCCCAGCGGCCGCTTTGCGCCGAAGAGCAGCAGCAGGAAATAGCCCACCACCGTGGGCGGCAGCACCATGGGCAGGGTGAGCACCACGTCCAGCACGCCCTTGACGGCGCGGGGCAGCTTTGCGATATAATAAGCGGCAAAAATGCCGAGGAAGAACACCGCTGCGCAGCTGATGAGCGCGATGCGCAGGCTGTTCCATAAGGGATACCAATCCATAAATGAGACCTCGAATGTTGGGGGCCTTAAGGCTCTCCCTTTGGGAGAGCTGGCGAGCGAAGCGAGACTGAGAGGGCAAGCCCGTTGAGACAGTTCCGGTGCACAGCGATAGGTAGACTCTTTATCAGAGCGATACTATCGCCGTGCCTGAGCTTCTCCGTCAGCGTCCTTGCCCTCTCCGTCACCTGCGGTGACACCTCTCCCAAAGGGAGAGGCTTTTGCTCACGGTCAGGCTGACCTTACATCGCCGTAAAGCCCACGCCCTCGAACACGGTGGCGGCACGGTCGGTCTGCAGATAGGCCAGGAACTCTTTGGCGGCCTCGGCGTTGGGGGCAGCCTTCAGCACAGCGGCGGGGTAGATGACCTGACCGCACATCTCGGCGGTGGCCTCGTCCACGGGGGTCAGACCGGCGCTGTAAGCGTCGGTGCAGTAGACGACACCGGCGTCCACACTGCCCTCGCTGATCTGGGTGGTGACTTCCTTGACATTGGAGCCGTAGGTGATGACACCGGCAGCGGCCAGAGCCTCTTCGTCGAGGTCATAGTAGGCCAGGATCTTCTGGGTGTACTGGCCCACAGGCACATCGCTGTTGCCCATGCAGAACAGGATGTCTTCCGCCTTCAGGTGCTCGGCCAGAGCATCAAAGCTGTCGATGCCCTTGTCGCTGCCCTCGGGCACACAGAGGACGACCTTGTTTTCCAGCAGGTCCACACGGGTGGAGGGGTCCACGAAGTCCAGACCGTCGGTGTTTACGTCGGCAGAAGCGGTGATGTCCAGCTGGTTCATCTGCTTCTGACCGGCAGAGAGGAAGAGGTCGCAGTCAGCACCCTCCTGGATCTGGGTCTTGAGAGTACCGGAGGAATCGAAGTTGAAGCGGAAGGTGACGCCCGGGTTCTCGGCAGAGTAGTCTTGGGCGATGGCGTTCAGGGTCTCGGTCAGGGAGGCAGCGGCGAAGACGATGAGCTCGACGCTCTCGCCGGCAGCCTCGGAAGAAGCGGCCTCAGAGGAAGCAGCTGCGGAAGAGGCAGTGCGGGAAACAGCGCCGCCGCAGGCGGTCAGGGCAGCGGCAGCGCCGACTGCGCCGACCACGGACAGAAAGCTGCGGCGGGAAATGAGATCGGTTTTCATGAATTTTCTCCTTCTATCATTGGTTTATACTTTCGTCCCACAGCAGGGCGCTGCTGTTTCCGAAACATCGTGCTTTTCTCGTCCGGCGTAGGCTTTGCCGACACGCCAGAGCCTCTCCCTTTGGGAGAGGTGGCTGCGAAGCAGACGGAGAGGGCTTAACGGGCCGCCGCTCTATAGGAGGGATGCTGCGGAGCGGGACAGCAATGTTACTTGCGGGCGCACTCGCCGTCCAGACCGGCGGCGATGCGGACGCCGTGCCCGAGGCTGGGCAGGATGTACTCGAGGTTCTCCTTCACGGCTTTCGGACTGCCCGGCAGGTTGACGATGAGCGTCTTGCCGCGCAATACACTGGCGGCGCGGCTCAGCATCCCGCGGGGGGTGATGGAAAGGCTGTGGTACCGCATGGCCTCGGCGATACCGGGGGCGTTGCGGTCGGCCACGGCATAGGTAGCCTCAGGGGTAATATCCCGGGGCGAGAAGCCGGTGCCGCCGGTGGTCAGGATAAGGTTCACCTGACGGCCATCGGCCAGACGGATGAGCTGTGCTTTCAGCGCCCTGGCCTCGTCGGGCAGGAGCATCGTCTCTTCCACCACATAGCCTGCGGCGGTGAGCATCTCCACGATGAGGGGGCCGCTCTTGTCCTCCCGCTCGCCCCGGCTGCCCTTGTCCGAAAGGGTGATGACCGCAGCGCGCAGCGGCGGATCTTCCGGCGGCGGCAGAAGGGTCACTTCGTCGCCGACATGAATCTCGCCGCCCTTCAGCACCCGGGCAAATACGCCCTCCCGGGGCATGATGCACTCGCCGGTCTGCTGCTTGATGACGCAGTCGTTGTGGCACTCCTTGCCGATCTGGGTCATCTCCAGCACCACGTCGCCGATGGCGAAGCGGCTGGTGACAGGCAGGCTGCGGAAGTCGAAGCCCTCGATGACGAGGTTTTCGCCGAAGGCGCCGTAGTCCACCCAGATCTTCTTGCGGAACGCCTCGATTTTTTCGGCGCTGAGCAGGCTCACCTGCCGGTGCCAGTTTCCGCCGTGGGCGTCGCTCACGATGCCCCATTCCGGGGTCAGGACAGCACTTGGCACCTCGGTCTTGACGGTGCCGCGCTTGGGGCTGGTGCAGATCGCCAGAATTTTTCCCATAGTAATTTATCCTCCGATACGGTACATCCCGCGGGTGGCGGGCATGGAATTGTCTCCGAAATGATGTTCCCGGGGTTTCGACCAGATCGTCTCCCGGATGGCCTGTAAAAGCTCCTCGTCGGCTGCGCCGCCCCGCAGCAGGGTGCGCAGGTCGCAGCCCGTCTCGCTGGCAAGGCAGGGGCGCAGAAAGCCCTGACTGGTCAGCCGCACCCGGTTGCAGGAAGCACAGAACTTGCCGTGGACCGCCGCGATGAAGCCCACGTCGCCCTTCCAGCCCGGGACGGTGTAGTAGACGGCAGGCCCGTCGCCGAGCCCGGCGCTCTGGGCGGCGGGCAGGGGCGAAAACTCCGGCCAGCGGCGGGCAAACCGCTCCCGCAGCTCCGGCCCCGAGATGCAGGGCATGGCCGCGCCGTAGCCGATGGGCATCATCTCGATGAACCGCACCTGTAACGGGCGGCTCTCGGCGAGGGCGGCCAGGTCTTCCAATTCACCCTCGTTCACGCCCACCTGCGGCACACAGTTCAGTTTGACAGGGATGCCGCTGTCGAGGGCTGCGCGGATGCCCTCCATGACGTGCTCGAACTCGTCCCGGGCCGTGATGCTTTGGAACACCTCGGGGCGCAGGGTGTCGAGGCTGATGTTCACGCTTTCAAGGCCGGCCGCCAGCAGGGCGGGCAGCTGCTGCGCCAGCAGGATGCCGTTTGTGGTCATGGTGACTTTGCGGATGCCGGGGATGGCTTTCAGCCCCGCCACCAGCTGGTCTACGCCCTTGCGCACCAGCGGCTCTCCGCCGGTGACGCGGACGGTATCGACGCCGCACCGGGCGAACAGGGCCGCCAGACGCAGGAACTCTTCGTAGGTGAGCACGGCTTCCCGCTCCAGCTTTTCCACGCCGTCGGGCATACAGTAGCGGCAGCGCAGGTTGCAAAGGTCGGTGACGGACAGGCGCAGATAGTGGATATTGCGCTGGGCAGAATCAAACATAGCCGCCCTCCGCCCGGATGTAGTGGCCGCTCTTGCCGCCGGTCTTCTCGACGAGATGGATCTCGCCCAGCTCCATGCCCTTATCGACGGCCTTACACATATCGTAGATGGTGAGCAGGGCGGTGGAAACGCCCGTCAGGGCCTCCATCTCCACGCCGGTGACGCCCGCCGTCTTGACGGTGCAGAGCGCCTCCACAGCCTGCCGCTCGGGCAGGAGCCTGAAGTCCACGCTCACTTTCGTCAGCGGCAGCGGATGGCAGAGCGGGATGAGCTCGCTGGTGCGCTTGGTGGCCATGATGCCGGCAATGCGGGCCACGCCCAGCACATCGCCTTTCTTTACGGTGCCGCTCTCCACGGCGGCGAATGCCTCGGCGTTCATGGTGATGATGCCGTGGGCGGTGGCCTCCCGGAAGGTGACGACCTTCTCGCTCACATCCACCATCACGGCGTTGCCGGAGGCATCAAAGTGGGTCAGATTAGTTTCAGATGTATTCATATTTTTACGCTATCCTTCGTACAACCTCTCAGTCTCGTCGCAAGCTCCTCGACAGCTCCCCTAGTAGGGGAGCCTCTGGCGAAACCGTTTACTTTGAGGGGACTGCCAAAGCCTCCCCTCGATAGGGGAGGTGGCACGGCGGTAGCCGTGACGGAGAGGTTTATATTCTCTCAGCAATGCCCAAATCCGCAGTTGGGCCAGTGGCACTCGGCGCAGCCAAGGCAGAGACCACCCTCGCCCAGACGGGCAATATCCTCGGCGGTGATGGCATCGTCGGCCAGCAGACGGGGCAGCAGCAGATCAAAGATGGTGCGCTTGGCGTACATGACGCAGCCGGGCAGACCACAGACCGGCACACCGTCCAGATAGCTCACGAGGAACATGGCGCCCGGCAGCACCGGTGCGCCGTAGGTGACGATGTCCGCGCCGGTGTTCCGGATGGCCAGCGGGGTGCGGTCGTCGGGGTCCACGCTCATGCCGCCGGTGGTGAAGATGAGCTCACAGCCCGCCTCTTTCGCTTCCAGAATGGCGGCGGTGATGCCCGCCGGGTCGTCGTCGCAGACCTTGTGGAAGGTCATCTCGCAGCCGTACTCGGCCAGCTTGCCCACGAGGATAGGGGTGAACTTATCCTCGATGCGGCCCTTGAACACCTCGCTGCCGGTGGTGATGACGGCAAACTTCTTGGCCTGCATGGGCAGCACGTTCAGGATAGGCTCACGGCCTGCGGCAGCCTGCATGGCGTCCATCTTCTCCTGCTCGATGACCAGCGGGATGATGCGGGTACCGGCCAGTTTCTGGCCCTTTTTCACGGGCAGGTCGCCGTGGATGGTGGCGATCATCATCTGGGGCGTGCGGTTCACGGCCAGCAGGGCTTCGCGGTTGATCTTCAGCAGGCCGTCGCAGTCGGCGATGAGTTCGATCTTGCCCTCCTTCGGCTCGGTGCCGTGGATGTTCCTGCCCGCAGCGGCCCTGTACAGCAGCGCGGCGGCTTCGTCCTCGTGGAGGATGCCGGGCTTTTTCTCCCAGACGTAGAGGTTTTCTTTGCCGATGGAGAGCAGCACGGGGATGTCCTCGGGCTGGATGATATGGCCCTTGCGGAAACGTGCGCCCTTGAACTCGCCGGGAATGATCTGGGTAATGTCGTGGCAGAGCACCTGGCCTGCCGCGTCTTCGGTACGAATCAGTTTCATGTCTGTCTTCTCCTTACAGGCCCGGCATCTGGGCAACGAGCCAGTCGGCCAGAGCCTGCGCATCTTCCAATCCAAAATCTGCCCCCGGAATGTCTCCCACCACCGCCAGCGGCTGGAAAGACACCGGTGTGTCCGAAATTTCTTTGCGGACAACTTCGATTTTCGGCCAGCCGCTGTCCTTGAAGCCTTCCAGCAGCACCAGATCATAGCCGTGGCGCTCGAAGAGCGCCAGCAAGTCCTGCTCCGTCAGGCGGAACATCTCGGTCAGCAGATAGCGCTGGCCGGAGTAGACCGCCACCCCCTCGGCCCCCGCTTCCCGCAGGCGGCAGCTGTCGGTGCCGGGGACATCGGGGGTGAAATCATGGCCGTCGTGCTTGATAATGCCCACTTTCAGCCCCCGGCTGCGCAGGGCAGGCAGAAGCTTTTCCAGCAGCGTCGTCTTGCCGCTGTTGTGCAGGCCGCTGACGGCCAGCACCGCCGGGCGCTTGAGCTCGATCTCATGGGCCAGAGCTTCTTTCTGTTCACTGTACAAAACTGAGCACCTCCACTTCTTCGCCCGGAGTCACCGGGCCGCTGCCCGCAGGCAGTTCAACGAGACAGTTGCAGCCGATCATGGCGGAAAGGCTGCCGGACGAATGAGCTTCGGCGTTGCCCTCGCCGGGGATGGTCACGCTGCCGCCCCTGGCCTTTGCCCGCAGATAGCGGTTCCCCTTGCTGGACTTCGAGAAGCCCGTGGTCAGGGTGCGGGTGGTGCGGGGAAGGATGCAGCTTTCCTCGCCGCGCCCCGCCGCCCGCAAAAGAGCCGGGAGGGCGTATTGTTCCAGCGTAGCGGCGGCGGCAAAGGGGTTGCCGGACAGGCAGAACACCAGCTTGCCGCCCACTTTCCCGGCCAGCATGGGGCTTCCGGGCTTCTGGGCCACGCCCGCAAAGAGGATGTCTGCATTCAGCTGCTCCAGCACAGCGGGCAGATAGTCTTTCTGCCCCACCGAGACGCCGCCGCTGGTGATGACGGCGTTGCACTCCGCCAGCAGTTCCCGCATCTCGCGGGCGATCTCCTCCGGGTCGTCGGAGCAGTGCCGACGTTTTACCGCAAAGCCCAGCTGCCGCAGGCGGGCGGCGTTCTGGACGCCGTTGGCGTCGTAAATTTTGCCGGGCGTCCAAGCCTCGCCCGGAGCTAAAAGCTCGCTTCCGGTGGCCAGTACGCCCACGGTCAGCGTCTTGTAAACGGGGACTTCAGCGTATCCCTGCCCGGCCAGCACGCCGAGGTGGGCGGGGGAGAGTACCGTACCGGCCTCGGCGATGACGGCACCGGCGGCGATGTCTCCGCCCCGGAATACCACGTTCTGCTGGGGCTTCATGGCGGCATAGAGCTGTACCGTCTCCTCGCCGCTGTCGGTCAGCTCCTGCATCAGCACACAGTCTGCGCCCTCGGGCAGGGGTGCGCCGGTCATGATGCGGGCCGCACAGCCCACAGGCAGGGGCGAAGCGGGGGCATCTCCGGCGTAGAGCTTCATGGTCACGGGCAGGGTGACGGGTGTTTCGCGGCTGGCACCGGCGGCGTCGGCGCTGTGCAGGGCGTAGCCGTCGAAGGGGCTGCGGTCAAAGGGCGGCTGGTCCATCCGGGCCGAAAGCGTCCGGGCGGCAATGCGGCCGCCCGCTTCGTCCAGCGGGACGGTCTCCGTCTCCGGCCTCGGCAGAGCCGCAGCGGCATCCAGCACGCGGCGCAGCGCCTCAGAGGGCGCGCAGAAAGGCTGTTTCATAAAAAAATCCTCCAAATGCCCGGCCACACCCGGCCTGCTATGGCTCAGGCGGGGCGCAGCGGGGACTCATATAAAAAGGCAGGTCAAAAAAGAAGCGGAGGCGTCTTGATGAAAAATCAAAACGCCTCCGCAGAATATCCGCACATTCCGGCAAAGGGCAGCTTGCAGACTGCCCTGCCGATGGCTGCTCTCCGCTCCCTGCCGCCCTTGCAGTGGCGGCAGAGCACGGAAAGCCCCTGTGTGGATGGGAGGAGTTCTTTTTTTCAAATTGCAGCGTTTCTTCTGCGGGAAGGCGGCGGGGTTTCCCCCTCCACCCTTGAATGCCGGCTTATATAGCCCTTAGCATTGCGGCGCGGTGTCATGCCCGACGGTTTAGACACCTTTGCTCAAAGAAGCTCGTATACCCTATTTGATTGTGTGGGATGCTTTAGTCGGTCCACTCGTCCACGTCGCTGATAGCTTTTGCGTAGCGGCGGGTGAGGTGCTGGGTGGAGAAGAGGAACCGCTCGTTCTGGTTGTTGGTCAGCTCCTCGATGTCGGCATACTCCGGCTTGCCCTGCATGGACTGCCACGTCTGCTCGATGGCTTCCTCTGTCAGATCGTAGGGCGAGCGGCGGAAGTACCGCAGCGGGGTGGCGCTGGGATAGACGCGGGCGTTGAACCGCACCATCTCGGCCACCATGGCGCAGAGGTCCTTGTCCTCGATGAGCTGCGCGATCATGGCGTAGTTGTCGCTCATGTTGGCGCTGGAGTAGTAGTAGGCATCCTTTGCGCCGGCGCGGGACACGATGTCTGCGCACTGGGGGTCTTCCGGCATCTGGGCCAGAAGCTCATCGGCGTTTTCCACCTCACTCACCAGCAGGGCGTGGGATGTGACCAGCGCCGCCGCCGAGCGGGAGCGGATGTAACCCGCCAGCTCCTGTGCCGGGGTCAGCTTGGGCAGCGCCGGCGCGGTGACGGTGGGCTGGTCGGCGTAGGGGTCGCCCTCTGCCTCCGGCGCGGCGGCCAGAAAATCCAGCAGCTGGGTTTTTTCGGCGGCGTCCGGTGCAGCCGTCTCTTCGGGAGCGGGCTGTGCCTCTGCCTGCTTTGCGGCCAGAGCATCCGTCTCCTTCTGCACGGCGGCAATGACGTCCTCGCCGAGCTTTGCGGCGCTGCCGTCGAACATACTGCCCGTTTCCTTCAGGCGGCGGGCCGTCTCGCTGGCCGCGTCGATGTCAAAGACCTCGGCCTTCGGCTTCTTTTTCGCGGCCATCTCTGCCTTTTGCAGCTCGAGGATGACCTGCTCAGGGTCGGAGGCGGCGTCCACCGTGGTGGTATAACCGGGTTTGCGTCTGCCAAACAGCATGATAGTTCCTCTTTCTATGGGATTTATTCAGCGGCTGCGGTGTTCTGGGCGTAGATGCCGCGTGCTTCCAGATCGTCGGCCATGTCGCCGAGGTCGAACTTCTCCAGCGTCTCGCGGGTCGGCACACCGGTGGTCTTGTCCCAGCCGAAGATGTCATAGAAGAGGTCTTTTGCCTTCTCCATGTCGGCGCGGTCCAGCTTGGTGGTGCCTTCCTCGAATGCCTTGAAGTCGGGTTCCTTGTCGAAGACCCAGTCGCAGATGGCGTCGTGCTCCTGACGGAGGTTTGCGCTGCCGCAGTTCTTCTGGAAGCTGATGGCGGTCATGGCGCGCAGCATCTGGGTGATGCGCTCGCCTGCCTCCTGCAGACCGGCCTGGGTGTAGGTCTCGCCGGTGACGGCGGTCATGAAATCTGCCTGCAGGTCCAGATCGCCGTGGTAGGCCCGCTCCTTGGAGGGAGACTGGGTCATGGGCCACATCCAGTTGCAGAGGGTGGCAGAGTCGTGGAAGTTCTTGTCGTTGACACAGTAGGCGGCCAGCTTTGCCTTGTTCTCGTTGATGGGCGTGTAGGCCTTGGCCTTGTCGTAGCAGCCCTCGCCGAAGAAGTCCTCCATGACCTTCTTGGTCACCTCGTAGGGTGCGCCGGAGCCGGTCTCGCAGACGATCTCGTGGATCATGCAGTCTCTATTATACACCAGATTGTACAGCATGCCAACCTGCCATGCCTCTGCGGGGCCGTGGTGGTTGGGGAAGCCGTTGTAGATCAGGTTGGAGTTGGTAGCGCCGTCGTTGCGGTCCAGCCAGCTCTTGGGCAGGCCGAACTTTTCCATCATGGCCAGCGTACCCTTTGCGATGACGGACAGGTCGCCCTCGCCGTAAGCCATGCGGCGGATGAGCTCCACCTCCCAGCGGGGGTCACCGGCCTTTTCCCATGCCCAGGGCAGAGAGTCGTACTCTTCCTCGCTGATGTACTTGGTGGCCTCCTCACGGGGCATCCGCAGGATCCACAGCAGGTCACGGTTCAGGTTGCCGTAGTTGTCCCACAGGCCCATGTCATCGACGGCGTGAGCCCATGCCAGGTTGATGACCATGGTGCCGTCACCCTCATACTTGAAGTCGTGGACGCCGTCCGGGTAGACGCGGGTGCCGTACAGCACGGGCATACAGGTGTTGGAGTTGTGGGTGGGCAGGTCGTAATCGGCCAGCGGGTCCACATCATACTCGGTGTAGCAGCGGATGGGGCAGGAGGAGCAGCCGCCGTTCTTCACGGTGTACTCCGCAGCCGGTGCGCCGAAGTCGAAGTAGCCCTTGAAGCAGCGCAGCGCGATCTTGTTGATGTCGTTGTAGGGCTGCTCGCCGGTATCCACGGGGCCGCCGGGAGCCTTTTTCCACATACGGCCCGGTGCGCCGGACCAGCGGTTCTTGCCGGAGGTGGCGCTGTACTCGGCCCAGCTCTGGGGCTGTGCGGGGACGTTGTGGTTGTTGTTGCCGCCGATGAGGTTGCCCATCATGTAGTTAGAAAGCTCCAGCACCTTCTTGGGGTCGGCCACCTTGACGCTGCCGGTGCCGCGGATGGCCAGGCCCTTCAGCTTCTTGTTGCCCATGGCAGCGCCCAGACCGGCGCCGCCGGAGTTGCCAAAGCTGGTGTTCAGGGTGGAGTAGTCCACCAGATTCTCACCGGCAGGGCCGATGGAAGCGGTCTCGAACTCACGGCCGTTCTGCTCCACCATCCACTTGTTGGACGCGAACGTACCCTTGCCCCAGATGTCAGAAGCATCCTCGAGGGAGACCTGGTCGTCCTCGATGCGCAGGTAGACGGGCTTTGCGGAGATGCCGGTAATGACGATGCCGTCCCAGCCCGCATACTTCAGCATGGGGCCGATGTGGCCGCCCATGTGGGCGTCGATGATGGAGCTGCCCTTGGACCAGGTGGAGCGGAAGGTGACGTTCATGCGGCCGGAGCAGGGCACGCCGGCACCGGTCAGGGGGCCGACGCCGAAGATGACCTGTGTCTTCTCGTCGTAGGGGTCGAGGTCCATGGGAGCTTCCTCATACATGATGCGGTAGGCCATGCCCATACCGCCGATATACTTATGGTACTTTGCGTCATCCTGCGTGGTGATCTCGCCAGTGGTCAGGTCAACGCGCAGGATCTTGCCTGCCCAGCCATAACTTTCAGCCATTGTTGTTTCTCCTCCTTACAGGTCCATGTAGGCAGCCTGTGCTGCGCTGGTGACGGCATCCCAGTCCACGATGGACAGAGCGCCGGACGGGCAGCCTGCCACGCAGGCACCGCAGGCGATGCACTTGGACGACTTGCCGGTCTCGGGGTTGACGGTGGGCATATGCCAGGGGCAGGCCTCGTGGCAGGCGCCGCAGCCGATGCACTTGTCGGTGTCCACAACACGAATGCCCTGCTCGTTGGTCGTAATGGCCTTCTGGGGGCAGGCGTTGCCGCAGGCGGGGTCCTCGCACTGGCGGCAGGTATCCGGGAAGTAGACAAAGCAGTTGTCGTTGCCGGACAGCAGGCCGTTGCCGGCACCGTCCAGATTCAGACGGCGCTGGATCTTCACGCGGCTGATGTAAGAGGAGCACACACCATCGTTGGTCAGGGTGCAGTTGATCTCGCAGCGCTGGCAGCCGGTACACAGGTCGGCGTTGACCACCAGCAGGCCCTGGGGCAGCGCCCAGGTAGCCACTGCGCCGCTGTCCACCTGCTTCTGCGAGCAGCCGAAGAGGGACAGCATGGATGCGGAGAGGGTGAGCCCTGCAAGGCTCTTGCCCGAGATCTTCATAAATTGACGGCGGGTCATGTCAGCCGTCAGAAAATCAGTTTTTGCCATAGGTTCCATTCCTCCGTTGAGGTCACTCTGCGCGGAGCACCTCAGTTACATAGAAATACGAGTTGTTGACGATGTTGGTGACGGCGGTCGAGGTGATGGTCGCGCCGGAAAGGGCGTCCACCTCGGTCAGGTCTGCGCTGACAGCGCCGGCACTGGTCTGCCCGGTGGTCAGTTCGGCCTGCGCCAGCTGATAAGCGGCCTGCTTTTCTGCGGACCAGTCCGCATAGGGCAGAGCCTGCTCCTCACCGTCCTGCGCACTCTTGCTCAGACCGGCGGCGTAGAGCTTGCGGCGTGCCACAGCCTCGGCGCTGGAATCCAGCGGCGGGGCCAGCTCATCAGCCAGCGGCTCGCCGTTCAGTGCCGAGAGGGTCAGACCTGCTGCGTACATCCTGCGGGTGGCCTCGGCCTCGGGAGAGGTGTCGGACACGTTCCACTGCGCGGGGTCAAAATCCTCCGCAGCAGCGGGCTGCTCCTCCGCCGCACCGGCAGCGGCATAGGCGGCACCGGTAAGGGGGTCGGTCACAGTATAGCTTTTGCCTGCCAGCGTAAAGGGAGCTGCGCCCTGATACTGGGACGTGAACTCCGGGTTGACACACTGGCCGCCGAGGCTGTCCGTCTCTGCCTGCGAGAGGATCTCGACAGCGGAAACATTGCCCTCGGCGTCAAGGGTCACGGCAGCCTGCACATCGCTCTGGAAGCCCTTCTGAGAGCCCTCCACGCGATAGCTGCCGTTGTCGAGCTGGTACACTGCGCTGATGCCGTAGGCGGCTGCATCCGCCTCCGACACCGGCAGCAGGGTACCTGCAACCGTGGTGCGCGCGTGCTGCATTGCGATAAGACCTACCGCCATTGCGACTGTCGCAGCGCCCATGGCTGCGTAGCCCGGCAGCCGCTTGCGCCACAGCGGAACGGGCGCAAACGGGTTGGTTGCCTGCTTCATGTTATCACCTGCCTGTTTTTTTCTGCCCGGGTTTCCCCGGACAACAGTTAAGGCCGCCCCAGCTGCTGCAACAGCGGAGCGGTCTCTTCGTTAATATATTATCACTCAGACTGGAAGTAAGTCAACGCAAACTGTAAGCTTTCTTTGCTTTGTAACTTTTATTTTGTATGTTCCTTCAAAGTTAAGGGGTGTTTCCGGCCGCACACGAATTGCAGGCCGTATTCTGCGGCCAGCTCCAGCGACTGGACGGTGGGCATGGTCTTGCTGACCAGTGCCGGAACGCCGGCCCGGATGGCTTTGCGCACCATATCCATCGGTATGCGGCCGCTGGTGTAGAGCACGCATTCGCTGAGGGGGACACCGGCCAGAAGCATGCTGCCCACGGCCTTGTCCAGCGCATTGTGGCGTCCGATGTCCTCGCAGGCGCAGAGGATGCGGCCCTCGTGCAGCACAAAGCAGCTGTGGACCGCATGGGTGGCCTGATAAAGCGGCAGGCCCGCGCTCATGGCGGCGGCGAGGGCGTCCACCCACTCCGGCTGCAGGTCCAGATGCGGCACCGCGAGCAGCGGCTGCACTTCCACCGGACTGCCCAGCGCGACATTGTCGGTGCAGCAGCTGGAAACCTCCTGTGCCGCCGCGCGGCGGGCCGTCAGCGGGTGGTTCAGGTAGATATTGACTTTCAAGCCCTCTGCGCAGACGGCAATTTGTTCCACTTCCTCTGCGGAGGCGATCCATCCTTCGGTCAGCAGCCGCCCCAGCGCCAGCTGCGGCAGAAGCTGGGGCGTGCATACCACCCGGAAGGCCGGCTGTTCATTTACATAGAGAACTGCGGCGTGTTCTGTTGGAATGGCCGCTTCCGTGCCGTCCGGCATCCGTACGGTTTCAAAGGCGGCTGCTGCGCCGAAGAGGTCGTTTATCTGCATGGGGGGTCCTTTCTCTGTTCAATGCTGTCCTTCGTACGACCTCTCAGTCTGCTTCGCAGCCAGCTCCCCTGGTAGGGGAGCCTCTGGCGAGCCGGGAAACTCTGAGCTGGACGCTGGAAGCCCAATATGGCGCAAAATGGCGGGCCTCGCTACAGAGGGCAGCAGCTTCTGGACGATGCACCTTGTCAAGCTGCCGTGAATCTAGGCAGCGGAGCACGATTGCTCCCGATAAATCGAGCTTTGTTCGTCCAGCGTGGGCCTGGCCGATATGCCAAGGGCTCCCCTATCAGGGGAGCTGGCAAAGCCGACAGGCTTTGACTGAGAGGTTTTTCCGGGCCAGAGCTCTGTAAAAGCTGCTGTTCAAGTCCTCTTATCCGCTGAGGATGTTTCCAGAAAGGCTTTATGTGAATATCGCTTCAACCAACGCGGTACAGGAGATTCTCCGGCAGCGGCAGTCCTCTTGTTAGACATTCCTAGGGGTTGGAAACCGCGGGCTAAGCAACAGCCCACTGGGCTGATTGCTTGCGGTGCTGCGCACCGCCGCCCTGTTCAAGTCCTCTTATCCGCTGATAGAGAGTTTCCAAAAGGACTACGGGTAAAAGAAAAACGACAGCCTTTTTGAAAGCTGCCGTTCAAGAGTGCAGTAAAGCAATCCAAATCCGAACCATTTCCCTCGGATGCAACTTCTACCGCTTCTCCAAAGGTCACGGTCTGTGTGCCTTCTTTATAATTGAAGGTTATCAAAACCTTATCATCATACAGGTAAATCGAATTGATGAAGGTATCCACCAATGCCTGCCGCTGGTCTTTCAGGCTCATGTCCAGCTTACGGAACCGCAGCAGCCAGAACCGGATGAACTCTTCGGTCACTTTCGGCTTTGCCAGCTTTTCTTCCGCAATGCAGGCCTCAAGCTCACGCTTGGTTTCTTCCAGCTGCTCTAGCCGCTCCTTGGTGGAACTGGTGAGGATTCCGGCCTGAATCGCATTGAGCATATTCTGGATACCCGATTCTGCATCCCGGAGCTGCTTCTCATAGAGAGGAAGGTTGGTGTTCTCCTGGTCTTGCAGCTCCATCACCTTGGCGATGATAGACTCCATGGCGGCATCGTCCTTGACAAGCTGCATCGTCTGGTTGACCACCAGATCTTCCAGCCACTGTTTGCGGACGGTCTTTTTCTTGCAGCCCTTGTGCTTTTTGGCAGTGGCACATTTATAGTAGCGGTGGACTTCACCCGTCCGGCTTGTGCCGCTTTCGCCAAACATCAACGCCCCACAGTAGCCGCAGAACAGCTTGGTGGTGAGCAGGTAGTCGTCCTCTGCCTTTCTACGGGCAGGGGCTTTCTTGTTTTTCAACATCTTTTCCTGTACATCATTGAAAAGCTCTGCGGACACGATAGGTGGAATCGCATCGGGAATCAGGACGTCCCGGTACTTCAACTCGCCGATATATCGGCGGTTGCTCAGCATGTGCTGGATGACATTGAAAGTCATTGGCCCACCGCGCTTATTCTTGATGCCCTTTTCATTGAGCCAATCCCGAATCTCCCGCATCGTCTGTCCGTCATTGTACCGCTGGAAAGCTTCAGCTACAAAGGGAGCTGTGAGTGGGTCGATTTCAAAGCGGCGGTCTGCGTTGATGGTGTAGCCGAAAGGGATAGCACCGCCAGAAAATTTGCCTTTCAGGGCGTTTTCCGTCATGCCGCGAATGACCTTTTCGGACAGATCAGCGGAGTAATACTCGGCATAACCTTCCAGAACCGATTCCAGAATGATACCTTCCGGGCCATCCGAAATGATCTCGGTGGCAGACATAAGCTTGACACCATTCTTTTTCAGCTGGGTCTTATACCGGGCACTGTCGTAGCGGTTCCGGGCAAAACGGTCCAGCTTCCAGACCAGCACGATGTCAAACAGCTTTTTGTCGCTGTCTTTGATCATCTGCTGAAACTCCGGGCGGTTGTCCGTCTTGGCAGAGATGGCACGGTCAATGTAGTGCTTGACGATGGTGATGCCGTTCTTTTCGGCATAAGCCGTACATTCCCGGATTTGACCTTCGATGGATTCTTCGCGCTGGTTATCCGATGAATAGCGGGCATAGATCACAGCGGTCATGGCAGGCACCTCGCTTTACACATCATTAAACGGTGAAGCATTCTTTAAAAGCAGCTTTCGTATAATGTATATACCATAACTTGAAGAAGAATGCAATAGAAAAATCCCAATTGGATTATCGATGAGTATCTTCAACGCCTTTCTGACGGTTTCAGTGCAACTTCTTTCTTCATCACGGCAATTTGATGTATTACATGCGCCCTTCGGTGTTTTACTCTGCGCAGATATGAGCTTGTCTACGGCAGAGTGCATCTCTTGATGCGCACCCTATTTTCGGTTTACTCTACCTGCTTTCTTAGGGTTCGGTTTTCTATTCTATAAGGATGCTTTTAGCGCTTTTCCTGCAAGCATAAATATGGTAGAATAGAAAAAACGCTATGGATATGGGTGACGGTGAAGATCAATGCTGAAAATCGCAATCGCAGAAGATGAGACCAGCGCACGGACTGCATTAAAGGAATATCTTGACCGTTGGCAAGCAGAAAATGGCCAGCCGGTGCAGGCGGTGTTTTTTGAAAGCGGCTCTCAGCTACTGGAAAACATTCCCCAAGGGTTGCAGCTGGCATTGCTGGACATCCAGATGCCGGGGCTTTCCGGCATGGAGACCGCCCGCTGCCTGCGGGAAACGCTGCCGGAGCTGGAGATCGTGTTTATCACCAGCCTTACCGGCTATGCGCTGGAAAGCTACGAGGTCGCTGCACTGGATTACCTGGTCAAGCCGGTCAGCTATCCGCGGTTCTGCCGCAGCCTTGAGCGAGCCTGCCGCCGGATCTGCCAGCAGGCAGAGCACATTCTGACTATTAAAAACAACGACGGTGTGTTCCGTCTGCGCGCGAAGGATCTCGTCTATGTGGAGGTGTTTAGCCACCGGCTGATACTGCATACCACAGCGGGTGTGGTGAGCTACAGCGGCACCTTGGCCGCACTGGAAAAGAATGTGGGAAACGGATTTTTCCGCTGCCACAGCTCCTTTCTAATCAATCTGGAACAGGTGACCCGGCTGGACGGTGCTGATGTTGTGCTGGGCAGTGAACGGCTGCCGGTAAGCAAATACCGCCGCAAGGCGCTGCTTGCCGCGCTGGCAGCCTGCTGGGGGGAGGCGCTGTGATGACCATCAGCCTGTGTTTGCGGGCAGTCAGCTACGGACTGCTGTTGCCCTTTTACGTCTGCGGTACCGAGCTGCGATCCTGCCTGCGCCGTCAGGTTTTGCAGCCAGTAGTGCTGGTGCTGACACTGACAGTGATGCTGCAGTGGGAGCAGACCTTTGCCACCCTCGGTGGACAATATGTCGGCATCGCCTGCTCCATCGCCCTTTACGCCGCTACTGCCTATGCCCTGCTGCACCGTAGCATCGGGCTGGCTATACAGCAGGCACTGTGTTTTTTTCTGCTGACCGACTGCACCGACACCATCATGCGGTTTGCCAATATGCGGCTACTGGGGTACGACCCGCTGCGCTTCGGCACATTATGGGCAGCGCTGCTGGCGTATCTGCCGCTGACAACGGTACAGGGAGTACTGCTGTGGTTGCTGCACCGCTTCTGCCCGGCTGAAAAGCTGCGTGCCCTGCGCAGCACTGCACTTGCATTGTATGTTCTGGCCGCTGTTCCCTATCTGTTTGTCTGTCGGCTCACCTATTGGTTGCCACTGACCAATGAAGAACTGACCACTGCTGTGCCGGTGCTTCTGACCGGGTGCTGTGTGCTGGCGCTGCTGGTAAACATCAGCTTTCTTGGCTACGCCATCGCCGAGGAGGAGAAGCGCACCATGCTGCAACTGCGCATCGCCGCAGAGCAGCAACAGCAGCAGTATCTGCTGCGTAAAACAGCGGTGGACTCGGTACGATGCAAGTACCACGACCTGAAAAACATCCTGCTCTATCTGGAGCAGAGCAGCGACCAGGCAACCGTGCAGGCACACATCCGGCAGGTCTTGCAGGAAGTACAGCCTTACGAGCAGATGACCGTCACCGGCAACGAGACCGTGGACATCCTGCTGGGTGAAAAGCTGGCACGATGCCAACAGGCACAGATCGCCTGCACCATTACAGTGGACGGCAAGCTGCTGAATTTTATACAGCCCATCGACCTTTGCGTCATTTTTGGCAACGCCATGGACAACGCCATCGAAGCCTGCTCTGCGCTGCCGGATCCGGACAGCCGCGCCCTGAGTGTGCGATGCCAGAAGCGGGGCGGGTTTGTGGTGCTCAATTTCCGCAACGCCTGCCTGCAGCAGCATCTGCCGGTAGATGCCCTGCCCAAAACCACCAAGGACGACCCGGAGAATCACGGCTTCGGCCTTACCAGTATCCGCTCGGCCACCGAAAAATACGGCGGACAGATGAGTCTGCGGAGCGAGAACGGAGAGTTCGTGCTCACCCTGCTGTTCCCGGAGAAAAAATAAAACCAGAGGTCGCTGTGCATTTGTGCAGCGGCCTCTGGTGCCTTTTATGCCCCGGTCACCGGCTTATACAGCAGTTCCGGCTCCTGCGGGTGCAGGGTGTACACGGCAATATTCTCTGTGGTGCGGGACAGACCTCCGTCTACCCGGGTGGTAGTGCCCGGGCCAAAACTCAGGTAGTTTTCCGTGCTTTGGCGCGCCAGCAGGTCCCGGCATTCCTGCCCGGGTTTTGCCCAGCGTCCGGGCAGATACTCATGGTAGCCCTTCTCGGTCAGATGGCGGGCAGCATAGTCCAGCATCGCCGGAACCTCGTCCCTGCACACGGTTTCTTCCACGCCCTTCGGCAGGGTCAAGGGGTCCAGCCGCAAGGCAGACACCTTGTACTTGACTGCGAACCGCAGGCTGGTGGCAAAATTTGCCGCCGTCTGCCCCGGAATCCCATACAGCAGCGTTGCCTCATACCCGGGCAAATGGAACAGCTGCGGAAGGATCAGGCTGGTCTCGGAACTAGGCATATTGTTTGCGCTGCCAATGCGTTCCAGCTCCGGGATGCGAGCAGTAGCCAGCCCCAGCACCAGCCGGTTGACCCCAGTGTTCTGGAAGGCAACCATCCACGAGGCATCCACACGGTTGGGCAATGCTTCCACGGTGACCTCGGTATCCGCAGTCAGAGAGAACAGCTCCCTGATCCGGCGCATGATCCGTGCAAAATCGTCCTGCGACAGCGCCGTAGGGCTGCCGCCACCCCAGTAGACCGTCTGCACCGGGTCGCCGGAAAAATCCGATGCGGTAGCTTCCAGCTCAGCCAGCAGTGCATTTGCATAGGCCTTACAGGTCTCCGGCGTGGCTGGATAGATTTTTTGGTTGCAGAAGGTGCAGCGCCGGACGCAGAACGGAACGTGCAGATAAAGATGCAGCGGGGCAGACATGGCAAAACTCCTTTCGCACAAAAACAGCCGGACAGGGAAAGCTGCCCCGATGCGCAAACGACACCGGGGCAGCTCTCCTGAAAAAGAAGAAAAAAGAAAAACGCTCAGAAATGCCGCTTTTACAGTGCAGCAACGTACTGACCAACCATCATACCCTGCGTGTTGGCCAGACCCAGACTCTCGCCGGGGATGGAGGTAGAATACTGGAAGCCAAAGCGGCCGCCGCAGTTGTTGCCAGCTGCAAACAGACCCTTGATCGGCTCAAAGTCCTCGCCCAGCACCTGACTGTTATCATCGGTCAGCAGGCCGCCGGTAGTCACCAGCATGCTGCCGAAGGCCTTCTCTGCGCCGTAAGCAAAGATATGCTTGCCGTTCAGCGGACGCAGCAGCACCGGCTCCTTAGCAAAATCCTCGTCCACGCCCTTTTCACACAGCTCGTTGTAGCGCGCTACGGTGGCAACAAAGTTTTCCAGATTGGTGCCGGTAAAGCCCAGACGCTGACCCAGCTGCTGGGCATCCTCGCCGGCATACACGGTCACAGTGCCCATGCCGGTCACCTCGTAACCGGCATCGCCGCCATCAATGGCACCCTGCATGATCTCGTCCAGCTTCTCGTCCTCGCCATTAGCGTAGTCGATAGCCATGTGGCCGGGTGCCTGATAGGTAAAGTCGGTGCGGATAGTATCGTTGAATACCGTAAAGATCTTGCCCTGCGGTTCCTTTGCACCGGCCATAGCAGCAAGCACGATATCGCCAAAGCCCTCATTGCAGTAGCGCTTACCGTGGCAGTTGACCCACAGTGCAGCGGTGGTGCCAATAGGGTCTCCGGGGCTGTTGCAGGGGTAGACGTAGTTACCGCCCATGCTGGACAGCGGACGGCTCTCCAGACGGCCACCAGCCCAGTAGCCCAGCTGAATGCCGGAGCCATCGTCGTCCATGCCGCCAATAGCGGTATCGTCAGAGCAGTAATCGCTGATCTCAATCAGCAGGTCACGGCACATTTCAGCGTTGCCGCCAAAGCCGCCGCCGCAAAGGATCACGCCCTTCTTGGCGGTGAACTTGATGTAGCTGCCATCGGCCTCCTTGCCCACCACGCCAACAACGGCATCGCCGTCCTTGATCAGCTGGCAGGCCTTGGTGCCAAAGTGGTAGTCTGCGCCCTTCTCGCGGGCGATCTCCATGCAGCGCTTGACCGGCGAAGCATCACCGTTCAGGGTGGGGGTGCCCACCCAGGTGCTGATGCCGCTCTTCTTCTGGGTGTAGTTGCTGCTCAGCGGCCACTGACGTACGCTCCAGCTGTCCTTTTCCTCTGCGGTAAAGCTGTCGGTCATCCAGTCAAAGCACTTGCCGCTGTTCTTGGCATAGGCCATGATCAGGCCGCAGCGGCTGCGATTGTTGGTGCGCAGCTGCCAGTCGGTAACAAACTCCTGTATGTCGATCTGGGGAATGCCCTTGCTAGCCAAAAACTCGCTGTTCAGATGACCGATCTGTCCGCCGCCGCGGAAGCTCATGGCGTCCTCGGTCTGGCTCTCGATCACAATCACGCTGGCTCCGGCTTCAATAGCGGCACGGGCAGCCGGTGTACCGGCCTGACCGCCGCCCACGATGACAACATCGGCGGTGTACTCCTTTGCAAATTCGGTGATCGCATCGGGAGCGGTGCGCCAGCTCTCACCTTCTGCGGTGCTCTGGCCGGGAGTGGTGCTGACCACCGGTTCGCCCTTGGCCTGTGCCACACAGTTTGCAACAGCATCCTTAACGGCATCCGAGGTAATGGTCGCACCGGAATGACCGTCGATCTCGGCGCTCTGAGCCTTGAGGATCTGCTCTTTCAGCTCATCGCCAATGCCCTTGCCAAAGCCCTCGGTTTCACCGGAAACATCAATGGTCACATCCGTGATGCTCTCAGCGTCAAAGGTCATGGTGACGGTAACGTCTGAGCTGATGCCCTTGGAGGTGGCAGAATAACTGCCGGGAGTGTAAGTACCGCTGGCAGAAGCAGTGCTGGAACTGCCGGAGGAACCGGAGCAGCCCACCAGAGCCCCTGCCATAGCAGCCCCCAGCGCACCAATGGATGCGGTGTGCAGGAACTGTCTTCTGGAAACCTTGTTTGCCATGAAATCTTCTCCTTTTGGTATGTTGTTCCGTTCGTATACGGCGATTGACAAAAGAATAGCAATTTCAGGAAAGAGTTGCAATCATCCTGCGCAACTGGGCGTTTCAACTGCGTAGTTGGACAAAAAGCCCTGCGTAATGGGGAGGTATGCCGGGGCAGATGCTCCGAAGTCACTGATGAATCTGTATGGCGGAATAGCGAGCGTCTGTAGTTTCTATATCACAGAATGGCGATGTGGTTATCAGGATGACGTTCCTCATAATATGTATAATGACGACTTTTCATAAGTCCTACTCTCTCCACTTTATTGCCATAAATTTTCCAAAACCCTCTTGACGCATTCTACATACCGTGGTATTTTTCTTGTAAATCCCACTGATTTTGTGGAGTAGCCTGAATCTTTCCATAAGATGTGGTCGTGTTCATTTTGAACACAGCCACAGAAAGTGGTTGGTTATCACCGTGAGACCCACCACTTCAGTGAGGGAAAGTCCGCAAAAGAATTTACCGCCCCGCAACACACCCGATCTATTTTGCCGCCGATTCACCCGACAAAATCCATCGCTGCGCTGCGTGGGCGGTATTTTTTTACAAATAGAATCTTATGTGGTTGTACAGATCTCCGAATTTTGTTTTAGGTTGTTGACCGCACAACCTCAAAGTGTTATTCTTGTGTTTGAAAGAAGCAAGACGTAGTGTCCGCACTGCGCCCGGCTTTCTTCATACCGCACCTTGAATCTTGAATAAGCCGTCTGAACGTGATACCGTGCCATGACCTCACACTTTCCGTGAGCGAGCTGGACAACGCCGCTGCGCAAACAGGGGTAGGAACTTCGTTCGGAGCAAACGGTGACTCCCATACATGAGCAGAGACCTTTTACTTATTTTTTGCGTCTTAACAATTCGGAAACAATTACCCGGAAACGATTTTGAGCGCAGCGGTAGAGGGCAAGAACCGTCCCGTGGCCACAAATTTTCAATTCTTGAAAATGTTGTGCTCCACTGGGACTTCACTTCTGCAATGCGTCTGCATTTCCGAAGTGATCTTGTTGGGGCGTGCCTGCCCCAAACCCTGCCGAGTAACAATAAAGTTCATAATTGTTCCATAGACTGAGTATAACACATCCTTCGACGATACACTACTCCTCTTTTTGCAAAAATCCAATTATCTTCGGTGACCCGTCGTGAGATGCAATTATTTCATGTCATTTCACCAATCACTTGACTTGGTTTGAAAAAACACAGAGCATATGATACAATAGAACAAATAATGTTGTCTACCGAGAAAGGAAGTGTCTTTCCATGAAAAAAATCCATAAGTTCTTTTCTAAAGATTTGCTCCATATTCTTGGTGCTGTTGGGATTTTTGTTGCTTTTCTGATTTCTATCGCCTATAAGCAAGTTGGAATCGGGGCACTCATAGCTGCGTGGCTTATTGCTATGGCAATTATCGGGGTAGCATGGATTACAGACATCCGCAAAGCAGACCTGCTGAAAAACGGAAAGATTGTTTCCGGAAAAGTTAATGCAGTAAAAAGGGTTCACATAAAATTCCACATGAGTACCTATCACCTTGCTGATGAAGATGTAATTTATCCTTGGGTGATTCGGTATCAATACAAGATTGGAAAAGACACTTATTATGGACAGTCCCATTGGTTTTGGTTCAACCCTCTCGTGAGCAAGGGAACACCTATAAAGGTGACTATTGACCCTCAAAACCCAGAAAGAAGCATTGTTGCTGCATGGGAAAGTTAATAGATTGTTTCTTTCCTCTATGATGACGGAAATTTCAAAGGAGCGTAATCTCCTTTGGCACACGACTTTGGAACAAAGTCTAGTGTGTTACACCTCGATAGAGGTGTGCCGCTCCCAGACACAAAAAGTCCCATGGCCAACACCTCGGCGGTGTGGTCATGGGACTTAATGCTTTTTAGGCCTAGCGGAGTGAACCGTAACCAATCCTGACATCCAGTTGCCGTGTCATTTGTTGAATACTGTTTTACGAACAATCTGCGGACGTGAAGACCCGCCATTATATCATCAGCTTCGACCCGAAGGACGCAGTAGAGAACGGCTTGACCATGGAAAAGGCACAGGCACTCGGTCTGAACTTTTGCAAAGAAAACTTCCCCGGTTATCCCGCCATCGTCTGCACTCACCCGGATGGGCACAACCATTCGGGAAACATCCACGTCCACATCGTGATCGGCAGCATCCGAACACGGGAAGTGGAACGCAAGCCTTATATGCAGAAGCCCCGCGACTGGCGTGAGGGTATGAAGCATTCCAGCACTGCCCAGACCATGCGGCACCTCCGTGTCGAGGTCATGGAGCTGTGCGAGGGTGCCGGACTGTACCAGATCGACCTGCTCAACGGCTCGAAAGAGCGTGTCAGCGAGGCTGAATATTGGGCAAGGCGGCGTAGGCAACAGAAACTTGACCGTGAAAACGCAGCCCTCACCGCAGCCGGACAGCCGCCCAAGCAGAAGAAGTTTGAAACCGTGAAAGACACTTTACGGAGACAGATTTCTTCGGTGCTGTACCGTGCCACCAGCTTTGAAGAATTTTCCGATAGGCTTATGCAGCAGTATGGCATTGCCGTCAAGGAAAGCCGTGGATGCCTAAGTTATCTGCCTGCTGGAAGAGCAAAGTTCATCCGGGCGAAACATCTCGGTGACAACTATGACAGCGATGCCGTACTCGCCACCCTGACCGCAAATGCCGAACGCAAGCACACAGTTACGCTGAAATCTAATAAAATCGGGAAACTGATTGACATTCAGGCAAAGCTGACTGAGGGCAAGGGCATCGGCTACGAGCGTTGGGCAAAGAAGCACAACCTCAAAGCCATGGCACAGACCTTGATCCTCTTAGAAGAAAAGGGCTTGACCGATGAGGACGCCCTGAACCAGCGCATCGCTGAACTGGAAACCAAGTATCACGACTCGCTGGCGGTGGTGAAAGACCTCGAAGGTCGCATGAAAGCCAACAATGAGCTGCGCTATCGCATCGCAGCCTACGCCAGCACCAAGGGTATCGTACAGCAGTTCAATACTGCCAAGCGACCCGCAGCCTTTGAGGAACAGCATCGTGCAGAGCTGACAGCGTACCGGGCGGCAGCAGCCTATCTCAAGGCAAACAACATCACGAAGCTGCCCAGTCCGAAAAAGTTGGAAGCTGAGTACAATGCAATGGCATCCGAAAAGGCAAACCGTGAGCATCTCCGAAAACGAAATCTATTTCAAGCGGCAGCCCTTGACCGAAGAGCAGAAGAAGCACGGCTCCTATGTAGATGAGAACGGCAATCTCCATGTCAAGAACCTGTCTGCATTCTGGATTCCTGAACTGACCACCACGGAGAAAGTCGGTCACACCACCTACACCGTGACCGGCAGCTATGAGGGCAAGGAATCCTTTTTGAAGAAACTGGAGCGCATTGTTGCCAAGAACGCCCAGCAAAAATTTGAAGATGAGGGTGCAGACGAATGACAACTGCGTCCAATTCTGCTATACTTGATCCGGCAACCAATCCTGTACTGACAGTTGCTCCACAGAATAAGGAGGACACAACAATGTCTGGAGCAACGAATAAAATCACCGCACTTTACTGCCGACTGTCGCAAGAGGACGCACGGCTCGGCGAAAGCCTGTCCATTGAGAACCAGAAGGTCATCCTTCTGGAATACGCCAAAAAGAACCACTTCCCGAACCCGGTGTTCTTTGTGGATGATGGCTACTCCGGCACGAACTATGACCGTCCCGGCTTTCAGAGTATGCTGGTCGAGATCGAAGCAGGGCGTGTAGGAATCGTTATCACGAAGGATTTGTCCCGACTGGGGCGCAATTCTGCCTTGACTGGTCTGTACACCAACTTCACCTTTCCCCAGTATGGCGTTCGCTACATCGCCATTAACGACAACTACGACACCATTGACCCGAACAGCGTAAACAACGATTTTACGGGCATTAAGAACTGGTTCAACGAGTTTTACGCCCGCGATACCAGCCGCAAGATTCGGGCCGTTCAGAAGGCCAAGGGAGAGCGTGGAGTACCGCTGACGGTTAATGTTCCGTACGGCTATGTAAAAGACCCGGAGAACCCGAAGCATTGGCTTGTTGACCCGGAAGCGGCTGCGATTGTGAAGCGCATCTTCTCCATGTGCATGGAGGGATGTGGGCCGACCCAAATTGCGAACCAACTGTGGGCAGATAAAGTTCTGACTCCTACCGCCTACAAGTTGAGCCATGGCCGGAGCACAAACGCACCTGCCCCGGAAGACCCTTATCGCTGGGATAAAAGAGCAGTAAGTTTGATTCTGGAACGCCGGGAGTACACTGGCTGCACAGTCAACTTCAAGACCTATACTAACTCTATCTGGGATAAAAAGAGACATCTGAATCCTGTGGAAAATCAGGCTATCTTCCCGGATACACATGAGCGCATTATTGACGATGATGTGTTTGAAAAGGTTCAGGAGATTCGCAGCCAGCGTCACCGTATGACCCGAACAGGCAAGAGCAGCATTTTCTCCGGTATGGTCTACTGCGCTGACTGCGGTTCCAAGATGCAATATGGTTCGTCCAATAACAGGGACTTCAGTCAAGACTTCTTTGATTGCTCTCTGCACAAGAAGAACGGGAGCAAGTGCAAGGGACATTTCATCCGGGTAAAGGTTCTGGAAGGACGTGTGCTGAGTCATGTTCAGCGGGTGACGGACTACATTCTCCGTCATGAAAACCACTTCCGCAAGGTCATGGAGGATCAGCTTCGTGTGGAAAGCAGCGAAAAGCTGACCGTCCTGAAGAAGCAGCTTGCCCGGAATGAGAAGCGGATTGTAGACCTCAAACGGCTGTTCATGAAAATCTACGAGGACAACGCCAGTGGAAAGCTGAGCGATGACCGCTTCGACATGATGAGCCAGAGCTACGATGCCGAACAGAAGCAGCTGGAAGAGGAATCCCTCTCTATCCAACAGGAAATCGAAGTACAGAAACAGCAAATCGAGAATATTGAAAAATTCGTCCAGAAAGCGCACAAGTACGTTCATATTGAAGAACTTACTCCCTATGCTCTCCGTGAACTGGTGTCGGCTATCTATGTGGATGCCCCGGATAAGTCCAGCGGAAAGCGGGTGCAGCACATCCATATCAAGTACGATGGGCTGGGGTACATCCCTCTGGATGAACTGGAAGCAAAAGAAAAGGCGTGACCGAAGTCACGCCAAATCTTCCCCATTTAGGGAACTTTTGCAAATACTGTTTTATGGGAACTCTGCTCTGGGGAACTCCCTGCCTTACTTATCGTGTGTGGATTTTTGCAGGGTGCGTCCGGGTGGGCGCACCCTGTTTTTTGTTTGTGCTTATTTCTTCAGAATCCGCATTGCGTTCAGAACAGCGATGATCGTGACACCCACATCACCGAACACGGCTTCCCACATACCGGCCATGCCGAGTGCGCCCAGAACAAGGAACACGCTCTTGATTCCAAGAGCAATCACGATGTTCTGCATCACGATTCGCTTCGTGGCCTTTGCAACATCAATGGCTTCCACAAGTTTCGACGGTTCATCTGTCATCAGGACAACATCCGCAGCTTCGATCGCGGCATCCGAACCCAGTCCGCCCATGGCTATGCCGACATCTGCACGGGCAAGGACGGGGGCATCGTTGATGCCATCGCCCACAAAGGCGAGCTTGCTGCCCTGCCGTTTCTGCTTATCCAGCATTTCCAGCTTTTCGACCTTCTGGTCGGGCAAGAGCTGTGCATAATACGCATCCAGACCAAGTTCATCTGCCACCGACTTGCCGATTCGCTCATCATCGCCGGTAAGCATAACAGTTTTTTCCACGCCGATCTTTTTCAGCTCTGCGATTGCGCACTTGCTGTCCGGCTTCACTTCATCTGCGATCAGGATACAGCCTACATAGCTACCATCCGCTGCTACATAGAACTTTGTTCCGGCTGCATCGCAAGCGGCATAGGCAATCTTTTCAGATTCCATCAGCTTACTGTTGCCAGCCAGTACCTTCTTTCCCTGCACCATAACGCTGATGCCGTGTCCTGAGATTTCCTCAAAGTCAGAGAACTGCTTCTGGTCGATTGGCTTTCCATAAGTCGCAAGAATCGACTTTGCGATCGGGTGGTTGGAATAACTCTCTGCCTGTGCAGCATACTCCAATACCTGCTCTTTCTGGTATCCGGCTGCCGGAATGATATTTGCGACCTCAAAAACACCCTTTGTTAAGGTGCCGGTCTTATCAAAGACCACCACGCTCACTTTGTTCAGTGCTTCCAGATAGTTGCTGCCCTTTACCAGCACACCGCGCTTGGATGCGGCACCAATACCGCCGAAGAAGGTCAGGGGAATAGAAATGACCAATGCACACGGGCAGGAAACGATCAGGAACACAAAACCTCTGCGCAACCACTCAGACCAGCCGCCGCCAAGGACGAGCGGCGGAATGATCGCCAACACAGCCGCCATTCCAACAACGACCGGCGTATAGTATCGTGCAAAGGTCGTGATGAAGTTCTCGGTGGGAGCTTTTCTTGCAGAAGCATTCTCCACAAGGTCAGTGATCTTCGATACCGTGGATTCCCCGAAGCTCTTTGTGACTTTCAGCGTCAGCAAACCGCTCTGGTTGATGCAGCCGGACAGGGCTTCATCGCCTTTGCGGATGCTTCTCGGCACAGATTCGCCGGTCAGTGCCTTGGTGTCCAGCATGGATTCGCCATCCACAACGATGCCATCCAGCGGGATTTTTTCACCGGGTTTTACCACGATGATCTCGCCCACCGCAACGCTTTCCGGAGAAACGACCTGCAATACGCCATTCCGCTTAACGGTCGCCGAATCCGGACAGATGTCCATAAGGTCAGAGATGGACTTTCTGGAACGCTTTACTGCCAGCGACTGGAAGAACTCTCCGACCTGATAGAACAGCATAACTGCAACAGCTTCCGGGTATTCCCCGATGGCAAATGCGCCGATCGTGGAAACACTCATCAGGAAATGCTCGTCAAACACCTGTCCTCTGGTGATATTTTTCACTGCCTGCCATACGACATCCCAGCCAAGAATCACATACGCCACAATCAGAAACGCCAGTTCCGCCAGAGTCGGCAGCTTTGCGAATACGGTCAATGCCATACCGATTGCATAGACCACAGCACCCACGGCAAGCCGTATCGTGCGCTTCTTATCCTCATCGTTATAGACCGCCGCTTTTTCATCCTTTTTGACAGGTGCAGTCGCTTCCAGCTGCTTTTCCGACACTTCAACATCCGGCTCATGGCTGTGTACGATCGTGGTAACGGTATCCAGCAAGGAAGCAGCTACCGATGTTCCAGCCTGAACAGTCAGCGTCTGGTTCATCAGATTCACGGTCGAAGAAGTCACGCCATCCAGCTCACCGACTTCTTTCTCGATCTTTGCTGAGCAGTTCGGGCAGTCCAGACCTTTCAGGAGATAGACTTTCGTCACCGCAGGTTCGGTCTTTTCCGACACTTCAACATCTGGCTCGTGGCTGTGGACGATCGTGGTAACGGTGTCCAGCAGGGAGGTAGCCACCGATGTTCCTGCCTGAACAGTCAATGTCTGGTTCATCAGATTCACGGTCGAAGAAGCCACGCCACCCAGCTCACCGACTTCTTTCTTGATTTTTGCTGAGCAGTTCGGACAATCCAGACCTTTCAGGAGATAGACCTTCGTCACCGCAGGTTCGGTCTTTTCCGACACCTCAACATCCGGTTCATGGCTGTGAACGATCGTTTCGACCTGTTCCGCCAGTGTTGCATCCGCAGACTTTTCTGACTGAACGGTCAGTGTCTGCTGCATTAAATTCACAACCGAGGATTCCACTCCCGGCAATGCTCCGACCTCTTTTTCTATCTTGGCGGAACAATTCGGGCAATCTAGACCTTTCAGGATGAATACTCTTTTCATTTTGACCTCCACTACGTTTTCTTAATTGTTCAATCGCTCAACTTAAAAGACAAAAAGATAATCGCTTGCGCGATCATCCTCTTAAATGCTCAAATCCCTTGTCGATGATCTCCTTTACATGATCATCCGCCAGCGAATAATACACCATCTGGGCCTCTCTGCGGAATTTGACCAGTCCGGCAAGCCGGAGTGCTTTCAGCTGGTGAGAGATCGCCGATTTGGTGACGCCCAGCAGAACCGCAAGGTCGCATACACACATCTCGCTCTGTTCCAGAGCATGAAGGATCTGCACTCTTGTGCCATCTCCGAACAGCTTGAAAAGCGATGCAAGCTGGATGTAGTCGTCTTTCGGCTGCATTTTGCCTTTTACATCGTTCACGATGTCCTCATGGATCACATCGCAATTACGGGTGTATAAAGAATTTGTCATCAGACGTTCTCCTTGTTTTGTAGTTGAACAACCGTTCAATCATATTATATCTGCTTTTCCTCCGTTGTCAAGAGGAAAAGTTAGCATCTGCTTCCTGCGATTTGTCGTCTAACAGACCTTGACAGCCTCCTTATTTCGCATACAATATAGTTGAGCGTTTACTCAACTGCCGTATTTTGCGCAGAAGATTTTTCATTTGAACAACCATGCAATAAATAAAAGAGGTCTGCCTGTGAAAGGAAAATTCATCACTCTGGTTCTGACATTGGGATTTCTTGCCGCGTTTGGCGTATTTATGCACTCGCCGCCCTCTATTCTGGATGGGCTGACCGGTGCGACCCCGAAAGCGAAACGTGCCGCACAGATGGCCGCACCGCTGGAGGGCAACTATCTGTTCTGCATCAACCCTGCGCTGGAACCGTTTTCCGATGCGGATTTCCGGAATGATCTGAAAGCATTTGTTTCCGGTGAGACAGAAGTCCTTTCCGATGCCGGACTGCCGCACATGACGCTTTCGGTCTGCGAAACAGACTATCCCTTGCTTTGCTATGCAACGGCTCTTTGTGAACGCCTGACTGCTGCCGGAGCAGATGTCACGTTGAAGCAGTACAGCGAAACCATGCTGCGTTCCCGTGCAATCAATGGGCGGTATCAACTGCTGCTGGTTTCGGAAAATACGCTTGATGCAACAGCATTGCCGGATGCAGACATCCTTCTGCTCTCCGCAGAAGAAATGGAGGACCCCTCATGCGAAAACTGAACACCATTCTCTCCGTTCTGCTACTTTTCATCTGTCTGCTTCATGGGCTGATGGGCAGTTTTATGTTGCTGGGCATCAGTTCCGGGGCAGGAAAGTTTCTGGCATGGATCGGCGTTGGCATTCTGGCGGCGCACACCGTCCTTGGGCTTCTGCTGACCGCACAGACATTCCGGGCTTCCCGGTCCGGCGGAAAACTCTACGGAAAGCAGAATGCTCTGTTCTGGGCAAGGCGCACCAGTGGGCTTGCTATTTTGCTCATGCTCTTTTTCCATATTGGCGTGTTCGGCAGAGTGCAGGACGGCGTATACATTCTGTTTCCGTTCACAACGGTCCGGCTGCTGACGCAGCTTTTACTGGTTGCTTCGGTATTTGTGCATCTTCTGCTCAATCTCCGACCCCTTCTGGTATCGCTGGGCATCGTCCGGGATAAGGAGCAGCGCGGCGACCTCTATCTGATTCTTTCTATACTGGTGCTGTTTGCTGCCGGTTCGATCATTCTATATTATATCGGGTGGAACAATGTATGAAACACACTTTGGTGATCGTGAGTGCAGGGCTGGCAGGGCTTTCCGCTGCTTTGACTGCTGTGAAAAACGGCTGGACGGTAAAGCTGGTGTCCTCCCTTGCCTCCGAGCGGGCGCAGTCTGTTATGGCAGAGGGCGGAATCAATGCAGCCTTGAATACCAAGGGAGAGGAGGATAGCCCGGAGCAGCATTATACAGATACCCTGACCGCTGCCTGCGGACTTGCTGACCCGAATGCAGTCTGGGGGATGACGCAGGCTGCGTCCGAACTGGTGCGCAGCCTGCACCATCTGGGAGTACAATTCAACGTGACAGATGACGATGAACTCGACCTGCGGAATTTTGGCGGACAGAAGAAAAAGCGGACGGCCTTTGCACAAAGCGATACGGGAAAGCAGCTAATGACCGCTCTGATTGATGCTGTGCGCCGGGAAGAAAGCGCAGGAACGGTCGAACGCTTTCCACACCATAAGTTCCGCACCCTGCTGCTTTCCGGGAACATCTGCGGTGGCTGCACAGTGCAGGACACCTATACTGGCGAACTGCTGCGGTTTGTATGCGATGCCGTCCTGATTGCCACAGGCGGGCTGCATGGCTTATTCGGTGATACGACCGGCTCTCTTGCCAATACCGGAGAAGTCACCGCAGAACTGTTCCGTCTGGGCGTTCCGATGGCAAATCTTGAAATGATCCAGTACCACCCTACCACGGTCGAACTGGGCGAAAAACGGATGCTTCTGAGTGAGGCCGCCCGTGGTGAGGGCGGGCGGCTGTTTGCATTACGGAACGGGAAGCCGTGGTATTTCATGGAAGAAAAATATCCGGAACTCGGCAACCTGATGCCGCGTGACATCACCGCGCGGGAAGTCTGGACGGTCAGCCGTGACTATGAGGTGTTCCTTGATATGACAGAGCTTCCTAAAGAAGTCATGGAGCATAAACTTGCCGGACTGGTGGATGATTGTCAGACCTATCTGCACAAAGATATTCGCAAAGAACCCATTCCGATTTTGCCGGGTATCCACTACTTTATGGGAGGCATTCAGGTGGACGAGCGGCACCGCACTTCGATGCGGAATCTGTACGCTGCCGGTGAATGCTGCGCTCAGTACCATGGCGCAAACCGTCTGGGTGGAAATTCTCTTCTGGGTGCGATCTATGGAGGACAGATTGCTGCGGAAACTGCCTGCCGGGAAACAGTCAGTTCCCCCAATATGCCCTGTGCCGAAGAATCCCTTCTGCCCGAACTTTCCCCGGACGCTCAAATGCAGATGAATCGTATCCTGCTGAACGCACTCGGTGTCGTGCGGGATGCACAGACATTGGAAGCGGGCATTCAGGAAATCCGCAAACTGTCTGGCACCCTTCCGCTTCTGGGCTGTGCCATGCTGGAAAGTGCCCTCGCCCGAAAAGAAAGCCGGGGTGCGCACTGGCGGGCAGATTATCCCCAACGCAACGATGCCGTTTACTGCAAAACCACCGTGGCACACTGGAACGGGCAGCATATCGCCATCAGCTTTGAATCCATCCCCGAAAGGCGGCATGATTTATGAACTACACCATCCGAATCAAACGGCAGGAAAACCCGCAGGCTTCACCCTGCTGGCAGGAGTTTTCCTTTGAGGGAAGTGCGGACACCTCGATTGCTTCGGTGTTGAACGAGCTGAATCACCGCAGCCCTCTGTGCGAAAAGAGCGGAACGGTCGTTTCCCCCATTGCGTGGGAATGCGGCTGCATGATACGCAAGTGCGGTGCCTGTGCCATGCGGATCAATGGTCTGCCTCGTCTTGCCTGTTCCGTTTTTCTGCGGGACTGTAAGGGAAGCGTTGTTACTCTGGAGCCTTTGAGCAAATTCCCACTGGTGAAAGATCTGGTCGTAGACCGTTCCGTGATCTTTGAAGCACTGAAGCGGACAAAGCTGTGGCTGGAAGGAGATGCGTTCCAGACCAGCTATACGCACAGCCAGCGGTATCGATCTGCTAAGTGTCTGCTCTGTGGCTGCTGCTTGGAGGTCTGCCCGAACTTTGACCCGAACAGTGAATTTGCTGGAGCTGTTCTGCCCGTCAACGCTTACCGTATTCTGAACGAAGAACAGGATATTGCCCATCAGACAGAACTCGCAAATGCGTATCGTCAGCTTTATTTTGAAGGCTGCGGAAAATCTCTTGCGTGCCAGGACATCTGCCCAGCCGGAATCCCGGTCGAAGAACTGATGTCACGTTCCAATGCCGCAGCGGTCTGGAAGCGATAAAGTGTAAAAGGGTATGCGGTTTATAGCCGCATACCCTTTTATGCTTAATCTTCTAATCCGTGACTTCCCGCCACATTCTTCAGATACTCCTCTGGTTCGCCGTTCAGAATCAAGTCTGCATAGCCAAGCGGGTCATTGTAGATGAGATAATCTAACTCCAACCTCTGCGCCATGGTCACGTCCAATTCATCCTCGACCCCAGTGCAGTCAATGGAGATCATTCTCCCATCCCGGAGC
>ENA-OWOD01000130-OWOD01000130.1-gut-metagenome-genome-assembly--contig:-NODE-130-length-63136-cov-6.377060_pt1 | contig 63136 bp, 53 predicted proteins | sample MGYA00248256_ERZ651792 | MGnify/ENA primary metagenome ERZ651792 (study PRJEB26908, sample SAMEA4031714) | gut metagenome | biome: gut; feature: normal infant; material: stool | place: China | collected 2015...
GGCGTGAACGAAGTCTATGCGAACAGCACCGTGGGGCTGCGCCGTCTGGGCCTGACCAATGACGAAATCATCTCGTTGCAGAGCGAAGCAGCGCGAAACCGGGCGCAAAGCGTATTGGGCATGCTGACCATGGATGGAGGCGCTGATGGCGTCGGTGACGCGGGCGGACGTGGCCCGGTTGGGCAAGGGCCAAAACCGGGCGGTGGCGCTGGCCCGGCGCGAGCTGGGACGGCTCTGGATGGAGCTGGAGGGACTGCCAGCGGCCAGACAACGTGACGTGATGCTTGACCTGTTGCCCGCGTTGTGCCGCAAATACGGCGACATCGGTTCCGTGGCCGCCGCGCAATGGTACGACGAATTGTGGCGGCGATGGTTCGACGGCGACTTCGAGGCCCAAGCCGTTAACGGGTTTGACGACGAGGCGATGCGCGGGGTCATCCGCGCGAACACAGGCCTGCTGTTCGACAAGCCCGACAGCACCACAGCCGATCCCGATCAGTTCCTCAGGTGGGCGAACAAGTTCCTTGACCGCAATGTGAAGGAACCCGGACGATTGACCATACAGGCCAACACACAACGAGACCCGCATAAACCGGGCTACGCCCGCGTGCCATCCGGCGAGCGAACATGCCCGTTCTGCCTCATGCTGGCGGGACGCGGCTACATCTACGCCAATGAGGACGCCGCAGGTGCCAGCCATGATTTTCACGATGACTGCGATTGCGAGATCGTGCCCGAATGGGACAAGGGCTCCAACCGCATCGAGGGCTACGACCCCGATCTCTATGAGCGCATGTACCGTCAGGCCCGCGACACGCTGGAACACCGGTATGCGGATCCGCAACTGCTGGAAGCGGCGGACACTGTTTCGCCGTACACCGTGACCATCACGCAGAAGAACGGCAAAAGGCGAACCCACACCTACGAGCCGGGCGACCCCAACAACCTCAACAGTCTTGCGGCCATCATGCGCCGCCAGCACCCGGACTTCTTCAGGAAAGCAGACGGAAGAGCCCGATGACCTCACGAAGCAACAGAATTCCAAGCCCCGGCGATGGGGGGCTTTTTCTATGCCCCGACGGGCTGATTGGAGATGAAACCATGCTCGAACCGTGGCAGCCACGGTACCCCAACCGCATCCGAACGGTGGACGCGCCACCCGCCGAGGGAGGCGGCGAACAACCGGCGGATCCCGCGCCGAACAATGACGGCGAACAAATCGATTGGGAGGCCAGATACCACGACGCGATGAAACACTCCCATGACCTCGAAGGCCAGGTGAAGACCAGCGGCGAGGAAATGGACAAGCTCACCGCACGCGCGGAAACCGCCGAAAAGGCGCTCAACGACCTGAAAGCCGCGCAGCGGCGGCTCGACTGGAAGAACACGGCCGCGAAGGCGACCGGCATCCCCGTCGATCTGATCCGAGGCGACAGCGAAGAGGAAATCAACGCCCACGCCGAGGCATTGAAAACCTATCTGTCCACGGCATCCAAGCCCACCGCACCCGCCGTCCCGAACCCGTCCGGCACCCCGAAGACGAAGACCGACAACCCGAACATGCTGCTGCTCAGACAACTGTTCGGCACCAACTGAAACCCATTAGGAAGGCAACATCGATATGGCAGCATTGCAAACCACCCAGGTGACCCTGCCCACGGACGTGTCCCTCGCCGTCATCGGCAAAGCGCACGACACCAGCACCATCGCCACCCTCAGCCCCGCCGACAAACTCGGCTTCCTCGATGACAAATACAACGTGTTCAACGGCAAAGCACGCGCCGAGGTAGTGGCCGAAGGCGCGAAGAAGGGCGGCTACGAACAGCCCATCACCCCCAAGGAAGGCAAGCGCTTCACCGTCCAATGCACCACCCGCGTCAGCAAGCAATTGCAGTGGGCCGACGAGGACGACCAGTTGCAGATCCTCGACGCGATCCAAGCCGACCAGGCGGCCGCGTTGGGCGAAGCGCTGGACTACGTGGTCTACCACGCCGTCAACCCCGCATCCGGCGAGCCCCTCGCCGGATACACCGCATTGTCCGGCGAAGCCGCGCAGGTGACCGCCGGGGCCGACGCGCTCGCCAACCTCGACCTGATGACCGACCAGCTGCTGAAAGTCAACATCAACGGCATCGCCCTGTCCCGCGCGTTCGCCAACACGCTGCGCAAGCTGCGCGTCACCGCCACAGGCGCACGCCGGTTCCCGGAGATCCCGCTGAGCCTGAACGCCGGAACCATCGACGGCATCCCCGCGTCCACCTCCACCACCGTCGAAGGCGAATACGCCACCACCGCCACGAACGTGCTCGCCCTCATGGGCGACTTCACCACGATCCGCTGGCGACTCGTCCGCCCGATCACCGCCGAAGTCATTCCCTACGGCGACCCCGACAACACCGGCATCGATCTGGCCGGATCCAACCAGGTGGCCTACCGCTCCGAAGCCGTGTTCTCCTACGCGATCCTCGACCCGAAGGCGCTCGCGGTGCTCAAGACCGCCACGGCAAGCCGTGCCGCGAAGGCCACCAAGTGAGCCCGGAACCACCCGAAGCGTTCGCCACCTACGAGGACGTTGAGAAACGCTGGCACATCCTGACCGGGGCGGAACGGGAAACCGCCGCCACCCTGCTGGAGGATGCCACGCAGATCATCGTGGACGCCTGTCCCAAGTGGGCCGAGGCTTCCGAACGCACGCTCAAGGCCATCGCCTGCTCAATGGTGATCCGCAAGATGCTCGTTGACGACGACCATCTCGGCGTAACCAACTCGCAGCAGACGGGCGGCAGCTTCAGCGAATCGTTCACCTACAGCAACCCGATGGGCGATCTCTACCTGACCCGCGCGGAGAAAGCCCGTCTGGGCGTGGGCGTTCCGCACGCCTTCCATCTGGACATGGCCGGAGGCATCCGATGAAGGGCGAGACCGTCACCGTGCTGCGAAGAGTGCAGACCGGTCTGGACGAAGGCAACAACCCCGTCTACGAGGATGTCGCGGAGGAAGTGCCCAACGTGCTCGTCGAGCCACCCGGCGGGGAGAACTCCACAAACTCGAACCGTCCGGACGGCGTGATCGTAGACGCAGCGCTATATTCTCCCCGCTCCTTCCAAGGCGGTTCGGTCAGAGGAGCCAAGATCCGCATCAGGGATGATCCCGCCGCCTTCAAGGTGGTCGGGAACCCGTTCCCGGTGGACGGCAGCATGACACCTACCGACTGGAACATGGCCGTCGAAGTGACCCGTTCGCAGGGATAAGGAACCACATGAGTCCCGATCTGACCATTATCACGGCCATCATCTGCGCGATCTTAGGGCCGGGTGTCATGGCCGTGTTCGTCCAATGGCTGCTCTCCAAGCGAGACCGCAAACAGTCGATGGAATTGGAGAAAACCCTTGAATCCAGCCCCACCATCAAACGACTCGAACTGGAGATCTACCGGCAGACCCTGTTTCTGCCCACGCACAGCCGCATGCAACACGAAAACCAATTGGACGCTGGTCGTGAATACATGCGGCTCGGCGGCAACGGGCCGGGGCATATCCGCTGCCAGCAACTCGCCGACGAGTACAGACAGCGTTTGGAAACAGACGACTGGGACTATTCCTCGGCCTGAGACACCAACAACCCATTCAGAAGCGGCTCCGCAACGCGCTGGAAAGCTTCACTAAGGAAGGACGAGGATGTCCCGAATACTTAAACGAATAACTGCACCGCTTGTGGTGCTGCTGGCCATGTTCATGGTCGCGCCGACCGCGATGGCCGACATGAACGGCATCGACGTATCCGGCTGGCAGCCCGCAAGCATCACCCGTCAGGTGCAGGCCGATTTCGCCGTGGTCAAGGTCACCCAGAACACCGGCTTCGTCAACACCGTTTGGCGGACGCAGGCACAGGGCGCGCTGGACACGGGCAAGAAACTCGGCCTCTACCACTACGCCGGCGGCAGCAACCCGACCGCCGAGGCCGACCACTTCATCAACCACGCACGCTCCTACGTGGGCCGCGCGGTGCTCGTGCTGGACTGGGAGTCCTACCAGAACAGTGCGTGGGGCAACGGCAACTGGGTACGCGAGTTCATCCAACGCATCCACACCCTGACCGGCGTATGGCCCATGGTCTACGTGCAAGCATCCGCCATCTGGCAGATCCCGTCCGATGTGCGCGCCAAGTGCGGATTGTGGGTGCGCAATACGCTTCCAACGCGGCCACCGGCTGGCAGACTCGACCGTGGAAGTACGGCGCGTATGGCGAGGCGATGCGCCAGTACACGTCCAACGGCCGACTGCCCGGATACAACGGACCATTGGACCTCAACGTGTTCCGCAGCGAAGCCTGGCAATGGGACAAGTACGCCAGCCCCAATGGTTACGCCAGCCCCAATGGTGCTGCAAAGCCCAGCCAGCCCACACCGCAGCCGCAGGTTGACACGATCGACTGGAACGCGCTGGCAGACAAGGGCATACGCGGCGACCACGGCAACGGCGACGCACGCAAGGCCGCACTCGGCGATAAGTACGCCAAAGTGTAGTCGATCGTCAACCAGCGGCTCGGCGGCGCAACCACCACGGCGACACCGGCACCGGTTGCTTCCACGACTTCCGTGCGGGTATGTTCCGGTGACACCATCAGCGGCATCGCCGTGCGAACTGGATTGTGGCCCGTGACCGCATGGCGCGTGCCATCTGGCAACATCAACCTGATCTATCCGGGCAACATCGTCACCTACCGAAGCACGGCAACCTCTGCTTCCAGCGGATCCGTTGCCACGGGTGGCCGCGTGCATGTTGTCAATAGCGGCGAAACGCTCAGCGGCATCTTCGGGGCCAACGGCTGGCAGCGCGTCGCCCAGTTGAACAACCTTGCCAACCCCAACCTCACATTTACCCCGGCCAGAGGCTCCGCTACTGACCACAACCATCGTGGCCTTCGGCACCATGCCAGAGGCCACATTCATCATCTAAGGAGAACCATATGGATATTTCCACTGCGACCACGCTCGCATCCGGGCTCGTGGGCCTGATTATTCCAGCCATCGTGCAAGCTTTCAAGAAGTACATCCCCGGCGAATACGTCGGACTTGTCTCTCTGTCCGCATCCATCCTGTTCGGCACCATCGCCATCGCCGCCACCGGCGGATTCGACGGCACCTACACGTGGGGCATCGTGCTCGCTGGGGTGGTAGGTGTCGCGCAGACCGTGGACACGATTGTCAATCAGGCTTTTGATGGCAAGCTCTCCAAAGACAACGCCGAAAGGAATTCCAGCGAGTAATGGCTTCTCACTCCCGGAGCCAATAACGGGTTCGAGGTAGAGAAGCCTAGACCAATCCAAACTAACGCACAGGCGTAGCTTTCGCATATGCTCTGATGTATGCCATCCATACTTAGCCCCGATTCCGGCCTCGTGCCGGGGTCGGGGCTTTTCTGCGTTTAAGCAGACTCTGCGATTCAATTGGCGTCTTTGCCCGATACACTTTACCAGTGTGATGAATTCTGGCTTTATTGATAACAAGACCGCATTGGTCAAGGATGATCTGGTGCGGACTATTCATGCTGGTGATCGTATTTCCGTGGCGTCATCCTTGTTCTCGATGTATGCGTATCGCGAGCTCAGAGAGCAGCTTGAGAATATTGACGCGTTCCGGCTCATTTTCACGTCGAAGTCATTCACTAGTGAGAAGACGCCGAAGGAACAGCGGGAGTTCTATATTCCCCGTCTTCAGCGCGAGCAGGGGTTGTATGGGACCGAGTTGGAGATTAAGCTGCGCAACGAGTTGACACAGAAGGCTATTGCGGTGGCGTGCGCGGAATGGATTAAGCGCAAGGGTGCGAGGTTCATGTCGTTCGAGTCGGATGCGAAGATTCCCTCGTTCCTTGTGACTGATGGCGTCGGCGGCGCTCAGGGGTATATGCCGTTCGAGGAGTTTTCGACCACGCAGTTGGGTGTGAGCAATGCAGCCACGCCGTCGTATTCATCGTTCGTGATGAAGCAGGACGAGAACCAGGCACGTGGTCTGCTGGGGATGTTCGACCAGGCGTGGGACAGCGGCGAGTTGCAGGATGTGACCCAGACGGTGCTTGACAACATCGAACAGATGTATCGGGAGAATCCGCCCGAGCTGGTGTATTACATGGCTTTGTACCGGATCTTCAGCGAGTTCCTTGAGGACATTGACGAGGACGTGCTGCCGAAGGAGGGCACGGGTTACCGCGAAAGCCAGATCTGGAACAAGCTGTATGACTTCCAGAAGGATGCGGCGTTGGCGATTATCAACGAGTTGGAGACGTTCAACGGTTGTATTCTGGCGGATTCGGTCGGCTTGGGCAAGACGTTCACCGCGTTGGCGGTGATTAAGTATTTCGAGGCGCGCAACCGTAACGTGCTCGTATTGTGCCCGAAGAAGCTCAAGGATAATTGGATGACGTTCCGTTCCAACGTGGTCAACAACCCGCTGCGTGATGATCGGCTGCGCTATGACGTGCTGTTCCACACGGATTTGAGCCGCGTGAAGGGCCCGTCGAACATGGGCATCGACATTGGGCGCATCGACTGGGGCAACTATGATTTGGTGGTGATCGACGAGTCGCACAACTTCCGCAATGGCAACGATTCCGCCGCGAAGGCGGACGACAAGGAGAACCGCTACCAGAAGCTCTTGGAGAAGGTCATCCACAGGGGCGTGAAAACGAAGGTGCTGATGCTGTCCGCGACCCCGGTGAACAACCGGTTCCGTGATTTGCAGAACCAGCTTGCCTTGGCTTACGAGGGCAATGACGACGATTGGACGAAGAAGCTCGGTCTTACGACGGACATCGACACCGTGTTCCGCAACGCGCAGAAGGCATATGGCGCGTGGTCGAAGCTCGATCCGGAGGAGCGCACCACCAAGAATCTGATGGATCGGCTGGACTTCGATTTCTTCAAGGTCCTCGACCAGGTGACCGTAGCCCGCAGCCGCAGACACATCAAACGGTATTACGACATGAACGCGATCGGCAACTTCCCCGAACGCATGAAGCCCCAGACAATACGGCCGAAACTATCCACTCGACCGGAATCAGTTTCCTACGACCAAATCTATGATGAGTTGGAAAAGTTGAAGCTGGCCCTGTACACGCCATCCGAATTCCTCCAGCCGTCAAAGGCTGCCAAGTACTTCGATATGGACGAGATCGAGGGGTTGACCACGCGCGGTCGCGAGACTGGCGTTCGCAAGCTCATGGCCACCAATCTTCTGAAGCGTTTCGAGAGCAGCGTGCACTCCTTCCGCGTCACGTTGAAGCGGGTCTACGGGTACATGGATGACACCGTGAAGGTGATCGACAAATACGAGCAGCATCGGGCCGAGCATAAGAGTTTGGGCATGTTCGACCGTATCGACGCCGACGTGTTCGACGAGGGGTTCGACCTCGACCGGGACGATGCGGAGGAGATCGAGTTCACCACCCAGGGCAAGACCCAGTTCGCTCTCTCGGATATGGACTGGAAGAGCTGGCGCTCCTATATCCAAGCCGACATGCGGGTCATCGAAGGGCTACTCGCCATGATCCGGGACATCGACCCCGAGCATGACGCCAAGCTCCAACGCCTGTACCAAACCATCAGGGACAAGCAGGAGCGTCCGATCAACGAGGGCAACCGTAGGATCCTCGTGTTCACCGCGTTCGCCGATACCGCCGACTATCTGTACGAGCATGTCAGCGAATACGCCCAGACCCTCGGCCTTGAGACGGCGGAGGTGACCGGCTCCCGGCCCGGACGGTGCACAGTCAAAAAGGTCGGCGGCGACATGGGCGACATCCTCGCCTGTTTCAGCCCCGAATCCAAGGAACGCGGCGTCACCGACCCTGGATTAAGTGATTGCGACATCGACATCCTGATCGCCACGGATTGCATCAGCGAGGGCCAGAACCTTCAGGACTGTGACATGATGGTCAACTACGACATCCACTGGAATCCCGTGAGCATCGTGCAGCGCTTCGGCCGCGTGGACCGCATCGGCTCCACGAATCAGCGCATCCAACTGGTCAACTACTGGCCCGACATGGACCTCGACAAGTACCTTCGTCTCAAGGACCGTGTGGAGGCCCGCATGCGCCTGACGGTCATGACCTCCACGGGCGATGACGACTACATCAACGAGAATGAGCACGGCGACCTTGCCTACCGCGAGAAGCAGCTCAAACAGATGCAGACCGAGATCCCCGACCTGGAGGATGTGGAGGGCGGCATCAGCATCACCGACCTCGGCCTCAACGAATTCCGCATGGACCTGGTCGAATACCACAAGAAGAATCCCGACATCGAGCACGTGCCCACCGGCATCAACGCCATCGTGCAGGGAACGGATCCTGGCATCCTGTTCGTATTGAGGAACGTGAACAACGCCGTCAACATCGGCGGCAAAAACCAGATCCACCCCTACTACCTCGTGTACGTGAGAGACGACGGGCAGGTGGAGTACGGGCATCTGGAGCCCAAGGCGTGCCTCGACCTGATGCGCTCCCTGTGCAAGGGCAGAAGCGAATACGATCCGAAGCTGTGCGCCGCGTACAACAAGGCCACGCGCAACGGCAAGGACATGCGCCACGCCTCCGCAATGCTGGAGGCGGCCGTGGGCAGCATCGTCCAGCAGGACGAGCGGTCGGCGGTGGGCAGCCTGTTCGGCAACGGGCTGAGCACCTTCCTCGACCCCGGCGTGCAGGGATTGGACGACTTCGAGCTCGTCTGCTTCCTCGTGGTCCAAGGCAAGGAGGCGTAAACCGTGCCCGCAAGCCTCACCGCAACCATACTCGGATTGCCCAGCGTCACCGCCGTACCCGCCAACAAGGGCCGATTGCCCAAGGAGGCGTTCTACCAAGGGCTCGAAATCACCGCCCGGTTGAAGCGCCAGTTCATCGACGACATCGAATCCCTGACCATGATCACCCTGATCCGCTCCAAGGAAACCGGCATCCCCGACGGCAAGCATGTACGCGAAATCAGCGTGATCGAAGTGAAACTCAAAGGCGAGCGACTGCCCGCCGCCGTGCTGGAACAATTCGCCCGCTTCCGCGACGACATGACCCACCACGCCGTCAAAGTGCTGTACGTCATCCCCGACGGAACCGGCTACAAGACCGCCGTGTTCCGCAATGCCAACGTCAACGAGGGAATCCATGAGGGGCGACTGTACGTCAGCGAGCCACATTCCCTGAACAAGTCCGGGATCCGGATCGCCGGAACCGATCTAGAACAGGTCTGGGACTCCCTGTGCTCGCAAACCGCGCTGAATGACGAAACACCTAAGAATGTCGACCAACGAATCGCCATCCGAGAGAGGATAATGAAACTCAGCGCCGAACAACAACGCCTGAAAACAGCCCACGCCAAGGCCAGACAAATCGGCAGACGCAACGAACTGTGGAATCAGCTTAGGAAAGTTGCGGATGAACTTAACAGGTTGAAAGGGCATGAAATAAGCGGTGTGCTCAAGAATGATTGAACACACCGCTTCGTCAGCGATAGAAGGAATCAGCTGATCTTGTAGGTTGTTTTCGGATGCCCCTTGCCATACTTCGAGGTAACGAAACGCCCCGAAATGGCGGACTTGTAGCGTCCTTTGGAACTCTTAGAGCCTTTAGCCATCGCAATCACCTCCTCTCAGTCAACAGTGTATGATAATTTCTGGTTTAACACAAAAACTGGAGGATGGTAAATGGGTTTAGTGCAAGTTGATTTCGCCGGTAATGCAAGGGTTTACTCTGGCGAAAGTTCCAATCGTGAATTCGAGAGGATTTTCGGTTTTTCCCCTCAGCTAATACGAGATGCGGCTCGAATGGCGCTTCGGAGTTATATGGAGTCAGATGATATCCACACGCAGCTAAGCGGCCCCGGCTCAAATCTGTATCACACGCTAGTGGAGCAGGTGCGCGCTGCGTTGGATGAGAATGATGCTTGGGCGGCAAACCGTTCCGTTGACAATCACACCGCGCCTCGCGCTTATCGTCGTGATGGACTTGGTCTGACATTTGCGCAGGGAACGAATTCAACTGGCGATATTCGCGCTGAACTGCATCTGAAGCATAAGGCCGGCTCTGTAACTATCGTGGAGCTGCAGAAGACCGGCCGATTTCGACAGAGGGAGCTTTCCTTCTGCGATGTCGAGGAAAAGATTTCGAGTTACTCTCAGAAGCTGTGGTTTTTGGTGTATTGCCGCGATGGCGATGCGGTGCATCTTGAGGTGTCGCTGCCATCCGGCGTTACGGATGACGGTAAAATTATTGGCTGGGACGAGCGTATCGTGCTTGATGATGTCAGCATGACCAATGTTGCTGTGGAGGAGCGTACCGATGAGCGTGGCGAAGACGGTGAGGTTGGAGTCGCCATTTCAGCACGCTGATGAGGTGAAACCGACTCTGAGCCCTGATCGTATCCGCTGTGCTCGCGAAACCGCGGGACTGAGTAAGGTTCAACTCGCCGAGGCTCTTAACGTCACCACGCGCACTATTGCCAATTATGAGGAGGATGGTGCTCCTTCTTCCAAGGGACATGCTCTGGCCGAAGTCCTAGGGGTGCAACCATCGTTTTTCTCCGTGTTGTCCAATGAGCCCGCTATAGAGGATTTGTCTCCTGAGCAAGTTTGGTTCCGGTCGTTGCGCAAGTCGACTGTGAAGCAACGTAAATCTGCGGTGGGGCATGGGCGCAACGCCTTGCTGTTCTTCCGTTGGATTGAAGATCATTTCAGGCTGCCTGAAGATGATTTGCCTGTTGAGGACGGTGTTTCGGCGACGCCTGCGGAATGTGCTATGGCGCTGCGCGGTGATTGGGGCTATGGGGAAAATGCTCTGCCAAGCATTCTGAGCCTGGCGGAGTCGCATGGCATTCGTGTATTCAGCATGCCGGATGTGGGCAGAGAAGTGGATGCATTCAGCTTTGTCTTCGGCGGTGTTCCCTATATTGCTGTTGATATGTCCAAGACCCCCGAACGTAGACGCTTCGATATTGCTCATGAAATCGGGCATCTTGTCATGCATGCCACTTCGCTGACCGAATCGGAGCGCGGACTTCGCGACGTGGAGAAGGAGGCACATGAGTTTGCCTCTAATCTGTTGATGCCGAGACGCCGCTTCAAGGCAATGGTTGGCAAGCATGCCTCGCTGTCGGATATATTCAAGGCAAAACGTTATTTTGGCGTCGCTGCGATGGCTGTCGCATATCGTGCTCATGCTTTAGGACAATTGACCGATTGGGAATACAGGTCAGTATGCTCGTATTTAAGTGCCCACGGTTATAAATCTGGTGAGCCCAAGGGCATCAAGCCTGAGACTTCGCAAGTATTCGAATTCGTTGCCAGGTCAAATAGAGACAAGGGCATCTCCACGAACACCATTGCCGAAGAAACCGGCCTGTCCTCCAAAGAACTGCACGGATTGTCATTCGGTAATCTAATGGCGGTGACTGGCGAAAACGGATTCGCAATGGTTGCGAACAATGAATTCGCCCGTCCTCAATTGAAATTGCTTGTCAATGAGCAGATGGCAAATTAACCCACCAAGGAGAATCATGTCTGACATTCAGCATATCGACGCCCACACGCAGGATCTCACCGAAGAGAACGTGGAAAAGCTTGCTGCATTGTTCCCCGACGTGCTCACCGAAGTCGCCGACCCGCAGACCGGCGAAACCAAGCAGGCCATCGACTTCGACGCGTTGCGTGACAAGCTCGGCGACGTGGCCGAGAACACGCGCGAACGCTACCAGTTCACCTGGCCTGGCAAACGGGCCGCCAAGGCTGAGGCCCGCAAACCGATTTCCAAAACGCTGCGCCCGGTTAAGGAACGCAGTAAGGACTGGGACACCACCCAGAACCTTTACATCGAGGGAGACAACCTCGACGCGTTGAAGATCCTGCGCGAAACCTACGCCGGCAAGATCAAGCTCATCTACATCGACCCGCCCTACAACACCGGCCACGATTTCATTTACAAGGACAACTTCAGCAAAACCGTCGCCGCCGACAAAACCGAAAGCGGTGACTATGACGAAGAAGGCGGCCAACTCGTCGCTAACCCCGAAAGCAACGGACGCTTCCACTCCGACTGGTGCTCCATGATCTACCCGCGACTGTTGCTCGTGAGGGATTTGCTAACCAGCAACGGTGTTCTTTGCGTTTCGATTGATGACGGGGAAGTCAGTAGTCTAGAAAAAATCTGTAATGAAGTTTTTGGTGAACAAAATTTTATTGCGCTATTAACAGTGATTGTTAAACCTGAGGGAAGGCGATATGGCGCATTTGCTAAGAGTCATGAATACATAGCAATATATGCTAAAGACTCTAATAAAGCAGAGTTTAACGAGATTGAAGTCGAAGGAAGCTCATACAGATTCCACGATCAAAATGGAGGGTTCAATCTCAAAGGGCTCAGAAATCGTAATGTGCAGGCGTTTAATTCAACTAACCGCCCCAATCTTAGGTATCCATTTTATGTGGATTCATCACATCCTGATGCAAATGGATTGTATGCAGTCTGCGTAGATCCGACGGATGGTTATGAAATGGTTGAAGCAAGCACGATTGAAGGGCTACAGAGTGTTTGGAGATGGGGCAAAGAAAAGTCACGCGCTCAGAATGATGATTTGGTAGCTTATCGTGGAAATGATGGGGAGATTCGTATCTTCCAGAAAGAACGCAAGCTTACGCAGACTCCCAAGACTGTTTGGTCTTCTAAAGACATTATTTCTAATAAGGGTACAAGGGAGGTGCAAGAACTACTCGGTAAAGGCGTTTTTGATTTTCCTAAGCCAGTAAAATTAATAGAACAGCTGATAGAAATTTGCACTCAAGAAGAAGATATCGTTCTTGATATGTTTAGCGGATCGGCAACTACCGCCGATGCTGTGATGCAAAAGAATGTCGAAAATCAAGGAACACGACAATTCATTCTCATTCAACTTGAAGAACACACATCGGGTAGTTTTAAGACCATCTGTGAGCTCGGTGAGGAGCGTATTCGTCGTGCCGGCGAGAAGATCAAGACCGAGGTTGAGACTGAGAATGCTCAGGGCAATCTTGATGGCGAAGTGAAGCGGGTGCCTGATATTGGGTTCCGTGTGGTGCGTGTTGATTCCTCAAGTTACGAGGATGTGCGCAAGACCCCGGCCGAGTTCTCGCAGGGCGCGCTTGATCTGGATGAGGACAACACGAAGGAGGGGCGTTCGCCGCTTGACCTGTTGTTCGAGTGCTTGCCGACGTTCCAGTTGCCGTATACGTCCAGCATCGAAACCTTGTCTGACGGGCCATTCGACGGGCATACTGTGTACAGCGTGAACGGCGGTCAGTTGCTGGCGTGCTTCGATGCGGATATTCCCGAGTCTCTGGTTCGCGGCATGGCCGACTTTGATCCGAAGCCGTCGTATGTGGTGGTTGCGGAGAAGAGTCTGCCGGATAGCGCGGCGCGCACGAATTTCGCGGAGATCTTCAAGCAGTCGGCGAACGCGCTTGAGGGCCAGACGCAGATCCGCATCATCTGAGGAGGCTTGCCTTGAAGTTCGAGTTTTCTCAGTACCAGTATCAGACGGATGCGGCGAACGCGGTGTGCAACGTGTTCGAGGGCCAGCCCAAGCATGAGGACGTGAGTTACATCCGCGATCTTGGCGTGCGTAAGCCTGTGTTCGAGCCGTCGGGAATCATGGAACAGGGTGCGCTTGATGTTGCGGGGCTTCGCCCCGAATATTCGCAGGATTCGTTGGATGATGACGACGACACTGGTTATCGCAACGCGGACTTGGAGCTGACCTCCGAGCAGCTGCTCGCGAACATCCAGAGCATTCAGAACCGTCAGGATTTGGTGCCGTCGAAGCATCTGTTTGCCAACCCGTTAGGTGCGGTGAGTTTGGATGTGGAGATGGAGACGGGCACGGGCAAGACGTTCGTGTACACGAAGACGATGTTCGAGTTAAACCGCCGGTATGGGTGGAGCAAGTTCATCATCGTGGTGCCATCCATCGCGATCCGCGAGGGCGTGTCCAAGTCCTTGGACTTGACCGGCGACTATTTCTACACGTCCGGTCGTGACGGCAACGAGGGCTACGGCAAGAAGCTCCACTGGTTCGTGTACAACTCGGCGAACCTCAACGAATTGGACTCGTTCGCCCAGTCGTCGGATATTTCCGTGATGGTCATCAACATGCAGGCGTTCAACGCGTCGATGAAGGAGGGTGGGCGCAGCAAGGAGTCGCGCATCATCTTCTCCGAACGCGATGAGTTCGGCTCCCGCAGGCCCATCGACGTGATCAGCGCTTTGCGGCCCATCGTGATTCTGGATGAGCCGCAGAAGATGGGCGGCAAGGCCACGCAGGACGGCATCCGCCAGTTCAACCCGTTGTTCGCGTTGCATTATTCGGCCACGCACCGAGAGAAACATGACCTCGTGTATTCGCTGGACGCGTTGGACGCGTACAACCAGCGGTTGGTCAAGCGCATCGAGGTCAAGGGCTTCGAGCTGCACAACATGCGCGGCACCGACGGCTACCTGTATTTGCAGGACATCGTGGTGTCGAAGAACAAGCCGCCGGTCGCGCGCATCGAATACAAGAAACTCTCCGCAGCCGGCAGCGTGACCACAGCCGTCGGCAGCTTCAATGAGAACGACGACCTGTATCCCATGTCCGGCGAGCTGGAGGCCTATCGCGACGGTTGGCGCATAGCGCCGGACGGCATCGTGCCCGACCAGGATAATCAGCTCGGCTATGTGCGGTTCCTGAACGGTGAGATACTGCGTAAGGGGCAGGTGCTCAACGATGGTTCCGAGGCGGATATGCGCCGCATCCAGATACGCGAGACCATCCTTTCCCACTTGCAGAAGGAGGAGCATCTTTGGGCTCGGGGCATCAAGTGCCTGAGCCTGTTCTTCATCGATGAGGTGGCCAAATACCGTCAGTACGACGACGAGGGCAACGAGGTCAACGGCGAATACGCCAGGATCTTCGAGGAGGAATACGACCGCTGCACGCAATGGTTCCTCCAAGGCCGGCTGGACGACGGGCACGGTTATCTCGACTGGCTGCGCACCACCTGGGGCCGTAACGTGCACAAGGGGTATTTCAGCATCGACAAGCGAACCGGGCATTCCGTGGATTCGAAACTCAAACGAGGCTCGGACGAAAGCGACGACGTGAGCGCCTATGACCTGATTCTGAAGAACAAGGAACGTTTGTTGAGCTTCGAGGAGCCGACGCGGTTCATCTTCAGCCATTCCGCCCTGCGTGAGGGTTGGGACAATCCGAACGTGTTCCAGATTTGCACGCTCAAACATTCCGACAACGAGATCAGCAAGCGCCAGGAGGTCGGGCGCGGCCTGCGTCTGTGTGTGAACAAGGACGGCGTGCGCCAGGATCTCAACGCGCTGGGCGAAGGCACGGTGCAGGAAGTCAACCTACTCACGGTGATCGCTTCGGAAAGCTACGAGCAGTTCGCCGAAGCCTTGCAGAAGGACATTCGCAGCGAACTTCGCGAGAGGCCGGTCAGGATCGACAAGGCGTTCCTCAGCAAGGTCAGTATTCCGGCCGAAAAGCTCGGCCCCGAGTACGAGGGCGTGGAGCCGGTCACGTTCACGCCGGAGGAATCCAACACGGTGTACCTGCGGCTCTACAAGCATGATCTGATCGACGAGAATGGCAAGCTCACCGACAAGTTCACCGAACACGGGTTGGACGAGGAGTTCGTTGCCGCGTTGCCCGCCCCGCTGCAGGCCAAGGTCCCGGCGGTTGAGATTGTCTTGAAGTCGGTGCTGGAGAACGTCACCGGCGTGCTCATCGACAACGCGCTCAAACGGAAGATCGGCCGTAATGACCTGAACGCCAACTTCGATAAGAAGGAGTTCCAGGAGCTCTGGAAGCGCATCAACCACAAGTACGCGTACACCGTGCACTTCAATGATGACGAACTCGTCAAAAACGCGGTCAAGGAGATCGATGCCAAGCTCGTGGTGGCGAAACTCTCATACACGGTCACCAAGGGCATCCAACGCCAGGAGGCGTCCCTTGCGGATCTGGCCGTGGGCGAGCACTTCCAACGAGAGCAGAGCGGCAGCTACACGCGCGATCTCGACATCGATGCGACCAACGGCGTCAAATACGATTTGCTCGGTGAGATAGCCCAGGCCGCGACCATCACCCGATGCTGCGCCGCGAGGATTCTCAAGGGTGTCCGGCCGGATAAGTTCCGCATGTTCCGGGACAACCCGGAGCAGTTCATCGCCAAGGTGAGCCGGCTTATCATCGAGCAGAAGGCTGCGATGATCGTGGACCACATCAGCTACGACCGGATCCAAGGCGAATACGACTCAACCATCTTCGTCAACGCCGGCGGGCGCGACGAGACCGATGCGATCAGGGTCAGCAAGTGCGTGCAGGACTGGGTGTTCCCTGACGGTGACCCCCGGAAGGGCGTGGAAGCGCGATTCACCCGAGGGCTTGAAGCTGCTTCCGAAGTCGCTGTCTATGCCAAGCTGCCACGCGGCTTCCAAATCCCCACCCCGGTCGGCAACTACGCGCCCGACTGGGCCGTTGCCTTCCGTGAGGACAGTGGACTGAAGCACCTGTTCTTTGTGGCCGAGACCAAGGGCGACATGAGTTCGATGGAACTGCGCACCGTGGAGGCCAGCAAGATCGAATGCGCCAAGCGCCTATTCAATGATCTGCAACTGGCGGACGACGTGCGCTACGAACAGGCCGTCACTTACGAGGGGCTGCTCGATCAAGTGAAGGCACTGCAATGAGTATAGATGAGGAAAATCTTGACAGCAGCTCATTAGGAGCAGCTGGTGAAAGCGCTGTCTCTTATGTTTTCACATGTTTTGGCTGGAGCGTAAGTAAACCTAATCCTGATCGTGGTACAGATCTTGAAGTGACTCCAGGAGATCGACATTTCCCACTTGGAGTGCAAGTCAAAACAGGAAAGTCTTTTTTCCAGAAAAGAGAAGTGGATGAGGATGGCAAACTTATCGGTTGGTGGTATCGTTCGTCCAATAAAAAGCATCGCTTGCAATGGACGACAGGTGCTCCTGTTCTTCTGGTTTTGTTTGACGACAAAAAAGAAGTAGGTTACTGGACCTATGTCTCCGAATCAGAAATATCGGATGCAGGATCAAGCTGGCGAATATTAGTACCTATTGAACAAGTTCTTGATAAATTCCACCTATCTGCTATTCAACAGATACTTGATGATTACTATAAAAGGTTTCCTGTAACTGAAACTTCCTGGAGTAATAATCTGAAAGATATTCCGAAGGAAGATAGAATGCGCTATGCGCTTTTGGCTCCGAGGATAATTGCTCCTCATCCGAATAACTATCGCGATCTATCCGGCATAGAGATTTTAGCCGTTCATGTTTTGATGCGTGATGAGCTTGACCGTGCTTGGTTTCGTGATGAAGACCAAGAAGCACCTCAAAATCGGTTGTTCCCCATAGAGAAGTCTTTTCTCCAGGCTTCCGAAAGTGATGAATGGTCTTGGAATGCTGCGGCTGCTGTTCATAAATACCTTTGTCGCAATGATTCATCATTGATAATGGGATTGTTTGACAAGGCTCAGGCACAATATGAGAAAGTTGCGGCAGCGATTCTGGCAAGCGTCGTTTGTACTGACAATGACGATCTCAAAAAAGCACATGACTGGATTTGTTGTGCCCGTTCGACTCATAACACCAAGATGGATGAGGCATGGCTCGATGTGCAAGAAGCCCGAATATATCTCTCCATGGGAGATTATGAATCTCGGGTTGAAGCTTCCCATAAAGCTTATGCCGCGTATATCTTTGTAAAAACGGTAAAAAGCGATCGCACGGCCGAGGCTTTGCTGGCAAGTTGCTCACGTCTCCTTTGGCAGACAAACAACCCTTTGTTTATTCCTGATGAAGATCGCCAACAATACATTGAGAAAAACCCGGCAAACTCCTTAATGCTGGAGGATCATATCAACGCGATCGATAACGCTCCGCAATGGTGGCAGGGGGAATATATCGGATCCGCTCTGTCCAAACAAGTGGATTTTGAGTTCAAAGGAGGCGCTAAGAATCAGGGAAGTCCCGTAAGCGTCGATATGAAACGTAAGCTCGTGTCTGCCGCTTTCATTGCTTCATGCGCAGGCAATCTGGTCGATTGGCAACAGGCTTGGCGATTGATGGCTATAACTGATTATTCTGCGGCATTGAAGAACAGAGATGAGAGTCTGATGCTGTCGTCGCTCGGCCTCCTCAGAAATTTTGGACGCATGAATGAAATGAAAAATGCGACCGTAAAGGCCCTTCATATATGTAGTGGACAAAGCTTTGCTGAAGATGCCGATTCAATTGATCTGTCAAAAGTCCTTGAAACGGACTTGAACAACACGTTGGATTACCTATGCAGCATTGCTGCGGCCACTCATCAAGAGACCGCAAAACGTAACGTCACTTGGTGCAAACGTTGGATTGATGATACTCAAATCCTCTCCGCCAAAAGTGGTGACTTCAGCCGAGGACAGCGCGTCATACGTTTACTGTTTGCTTCTTGCCCTGCTGCCGGAGAAGAGGCAATGCGAGAAACAGCTTTGTGGGCGTATTCGCAACCAGCGGTTACCAATAATGTCGTTGCTGATCCCTTTGCTAATGGTGTAAGGAGTTTGCCTTCAACGGTTTGGAAAACCATTGCTGAGAAACGGAATCTTGCAAATGATGTTTCACCGGTTCAAGAAGCATTTGCAGCAGTAACTGATATACAGGCAGATGCCAAGCATTCGCATCTGATGAATGGAGAGATTGATTACCTTGCCGACTTGGATTTGGAACACAAGCTGTCGGAGGATGAGGCATGTGCTGTAACGAAAAAGCTTACAGCGTCGGTTTCCGAAACCATAGCTATGGCCAAAAAGGGGGTTCATGCCCGTGGCGGACTTCAAGTAGAAGTTGCTTTATTTCTCATCGGACGTCTCCATCCGTCGCTTCGAAATGACAGTCTGCTCATGGATTTTCTTGATGAGCAGACACTTTTCCACGATGAGAAAGAGCCTTTGCTAAATGCGCTCTTTTGGCGTAACGATTTGCTGCTGGATGAAGATCGCCAAGAATGGGTCAAGCATATAAATCCATTAGCCGAAGTTCCTCCTACAAAGGGTGGCTTTTTCGGAGCGCAGGAGGATATTCGCCCCACGGCAATGAAGGCTCTTGCTGCTAATGTGGGAAAAGAGAAACGTTCCGAGTTGATTGACCAGATGCTGCTACGTGGTGAAGAATTTACCAATTCAGCCTTTGATGTTCTAAGTCTTTTTCCTGATCCCCGGTATATTACATTTGCGCTATTCGCTGTTACCAATTCGGTAGAAGATGCATTGTTGTCAGCGTGCCGTTTCCTTACTGTATGTGCATATCAAGGACTTTGCGACAGCCAGACGGCAGAGCATATCACCACATTGGCGCGGGATGGTTCATACATAGTTCAGTGCATGATATGTTCCACGATATGCGGACAGCTGGAGACAAATGCGGTGCAAGGGAATTATGCTAAAAAGCTGATAGCCATTGCCGAGAATTGTCCTTCAGCTTCTCTCAGATGGAGATTAAGTCACGTTGGAGAGTGAGCTAAGCTTTAGTGGAGTAACAGAGAGCTGAGCCATAGGCTGTGCATTATCGTCTATGACAGTATGCGAAGCTGATAACCAATCAGCCGAGGTCAGTTTCTTCGCTCCCGTTAAACAGGAAGCGGAAAAACTTGCGTTCATGTGCCAGTTGATATATTGTTTATGCCAATAGTAGCCTCCAAGCCTCCTAACAGTGCTCAAACCCGGAGGTTCTTGTTTTATCTATGGGGAGGTGCGCAAACAAGCCAAGTCAGTGGCCTATAGGAACTTTTGTGGTGCTTTAGGTCTGGTTCTCGGCGTCAGTCGGCCCCGTTGGGATATCGCGTGCCGGTGTGGAATTCGTTCCAGTCGACGCCGACCCCGTATACGGGCGAGACGTCGCCTTCCCGTCCTCCAGCGGATCGTCGGTGTATTTCGGCAAATTGAGGTGGACGTGTGGGGGTGGTGCCGTTTTGTTGGACTTCCTTGTTCCTGCCTTCTGATTATGCCACGAGGCCGAGCTTGCGCCGCCGGTCCATGATGCTCATGCCGTACTCGGTCTTGATCCGCTTGTCCCGGTACCAGACCATGTAGTCGTTCAGCATGTCGATGAACCCGTCCATCGAAACACCCGCGAAGCTTCTCTTGTGGAAGAACTCCTGCTTGAGACGTCCGAAGAACCCCTCCGCGGCCGCGTTGTCCGGAGAACAGCCTTTCGCGCTCATCGAACGCGTCAATTTGTTGTCCTCGCAGATGCGGATCCATTCCGCCCACCTATAATGACAGCCGCGATCACTGTGGATGACCGGTTTCTCGTCCTCGCCGAGCGTGGAGCACGCGTCCGAAAGCATGCCGTCGGACAGCGCGGCGTTGGGGCTCGTGCCGATCGTCCAGGCGACCGGAAGCCCGTCGTAGCAGTCGATGATGGGAGGCAGGTACGCCTTGCCCGCCGGGATGGAGAACTCCGTCAAATCCGTGACCCACAGCATGTTCGGCCTGTCGGCGTGGAAATCGCGGTTCACGAGGTTGGCTGGCGCCTTGGTCAGCTCGCCCTTGTACGAGCTGTACCGCTTCGCGCTCTTGTGCAACGGCACCATGCCATGCTTGGTCATGAGCCTCATGACCTGTTTGGCCGACACCGTTATCCCCATGCCCTTCAGTTCCAGATGGACGCGCTTGTACCCGTAGCGCTTCTCGCTGTTCTCGAACGCCTCCTCGACCAAGGGCAGCAGCCACGCGTCCCTGTCGGGCCCGTTCATGGCGTTGAGCCGGTAATGGTAGGTGCCATGCGGAATGCCGACCGCGTCGAACAGGCTTTTGGCGGTCACGCCCAGCCTCTCACTGGTCTGCTTGACGAGGATGGCCTTCTCCCGGCTGGTCAGGTTTTCCGGGTCTGCGCCCGGCCCTTGTCCCAACAGCTCCAGAGTCCCGCGGCGGATCGCGATCTCGACGTCGAGCTCCCTCTTCTCCCGCCGCTGCCGTTCGACGTCGGCGTCCAGCTCGTCCAGACGGGCCCGCGTCTCCGCCAGCCTCTTCTCCAGCGCCGCCACCGCGTCCGCCAGGCCGGCCGCGTCCCGCGGGCCGCCGGCGTAGAGGGCTCCACGCTGGTTTTCCCCTCCCCGGCCGTCGAGGGCTTCTCTCCAGGTGTCTTCGTCACGTGCGTCTCCTTGGATCCGGCGAGCATCTGCCGTTTCCAGTTTCTCACGACGGACGCCTCCACGCCCAGTTCGGCGGCCGCCTCACGTGATTTCAACCGTCCGGACGCGACCGCGACCACCGCCTTCCGCTTCAATTCCTCGGGAACCGGGCCGTGCCTCAGCCTGCGTCGGCCGGGCGCCAGCTCGTCGATCCACGCGGTGAGCAGCTCATGGCTTTTCGGATAGCCGAGCGCGCGCATGGTGCGTCTCAGACGCCTTCCGTATTCGAGGTAATGGTCCACCGCGGCCCGCTTCTGCTCGTCGCTGTAGCGCCTGTAGCGTTCGCCGCGCATGGAGGGGACGCCGGTGCGTTCCTCCTCGAGGCGTTCCCGGTACCACACCGGCAGCCTCCCACTGCTGGGATAGCCGAGTTCGCGGATCACGTCCGCGGCGCAGCGCTCGTATCTGATGTACAGGTCCACGGCCCTGTCACGCTGCTCCTTGCTGTACTTCGCCATAAGGGGGTTCTCCTCCCGGTCGGGAAGTCCAAGAAAACGTCACCACCTCGTTTTAGTCATTTAGTTTTTTCGGGTTTAGGCAGAAAGGCACGCCGACCACCCGTGGGCCTTAGCCTGATGGTGCTTCTAGTTCCATTCGGGAAAGGTCTGGAAAGACAATGATCAGCATGCCCCAGATACAGTCTATCCGTTCGCGTCGCAGGAACGGTGAGTCCATCGCCTCGATAGCGCGCAGCGAGAAGGTCAGCGAACCGACCGTGCGCAAGTATCTGAGGGTCGACGACCTATAGGCCAGGCCGCCCCGGTCGAGGACTGCCCAAATCATACGAGACGCGCGACCTCTAAATGCCGCGCGTCGTGGCCGAGGCCCTTGAGCTGATTCTTGCCCGCCGCAAGCGGGGGCGTGTTCTCTGACCCGTATGATCGATGCGGCGGTGCAGATGGAGGCGGGTGCCGAGCAGTGTGGGCAAAATGTGGGCAATCGGGTTGCCTTGGGTTCTTCCGGTGCCTGATATTGGCGGTGTTCCGCCGTTTCGTAATGTGTGGGCAATAAGGGACTCGAACCCCTGACATCCACCGTGTAAAGGTGGCGCTCTAACCAACTGAGCTAATTGCCCGCAGACTCACACTGTATCGTATAGTCTGTATCGGGACGCCGGCCGAGTGTCGTTGGGTGGAATCCCGCCGTCGGTCGAACCGTGGCGATGCTGTGCTTGCCGGCGCATGATATATGCCGTAATCGTGCGAAAGACGTGTGAGGATGCCGTTTTGCTGGGCCAAATGTGAAGCTGCGTCTCAACACTCACGTAAAGTGTGCAAGAGAAGTACTATCCGTAGGAGGTCGATACACCAATGGCGCATCAAGACGGGGCAGATAAAGGCGCATCGGGGATCGCTCGCGTTGGGAAGCGCAAATGGGGATACGATCCCGATCAGGTGGACGCTTTCCTGGATCGTGCACATGCGCTCTACGAGAGCGAGGATGCCCATCTCACGCAGCAGGACATCCAGAACGTGTCCTTCGATCTGAGCAAGGGCGGGTATGACATCACCCAGGTTGATGCGGCGCTGTCCCGGCTGGAGCAGGCCGTGGTCGACAAGCAGACGACGCGGGAGATTACCGAGCATGGTCGTGTGGCGTGGAAGGCCCAGACCGAAGAGCTGTACCGTCAGGTCTGTGAGCACGCCGACCGCGGCACGGGGGAGCGGTTCGCGCGCGGACATGATCGCCGGCCGTCGTACGACCGCAAGCAGGTCGACCGACTGATCGACCAGATCGTGGACAAGGCCGCCGCAGGCCTTGGCGTGGACGGCGTGAGCGAACAGGACGTGCGCAAGCTCGCCGATCTGAATTCCGGTGCCGTCTCCAACGTGGTGTTCACGCAGCGCAAGGGCAAGAACGGCTATGACGAGCGTCAGGTCGATTATTACCTCAACTCGTGCGTGCAGTTGCTCAGCCGTCTCGAATCGTTCACGCGCGTCTCCGATTATGTCGGTGGCGGTCACGAATCCGGCGGCAGCCGGCGTTCGTCCGGTGCAAGGAGCGCCTCCGACGCGGGTGTGACGCCGTTGTTCGGCGCGGACAACGCCTATGTACATGCGCCGTCGCCGGCGCGGCAGGAAGCGGAGCCTCAGTCCTTCGCACCTGCGAACGAATCGTTCCATGCCCTCCATGAGGCAGAGGAGGCGCTGTTCTCATCGCAGACGGCCGACGAGCCGAGCGTCGCGGCTGATGCGCAGTCCGTTCCTCCCTCGTTCGCTCCCGCCGGCATGTCCGGTACGGTCGTATCCGCGCCCGCCTCAGCGCTTCAGCCCACGTTCTCGGCCGGAGCCTCCGCCCCGGAGCCGCAGTCGTCGTTGGCGGCGCTGTCCCAGCGCACCGGCAGAAGCGTGAGCTCGAGCAACGTGAGCGCGGATCATGCCGCGGCTCCTGCCCCGGCGCCGGAGATTCCGTCTCCGGCCATCCCGGCGGTACCGGCATCGTTCGCCCCCTCGCACGCCGCGGTATCCGATCAGCCGGCCGCAGTCGCCGAGCCCCAGGCTCCCGAACGCGTCGCCAAGTCCGTGAAGGTTCCCGTGGAGCCAGTTGCAGCCGCACCCGCCGTTGCTCCCTCCGCGCCGGCCCCCATGCCGGTCTTCGATCAGCCCGTGGCCTCCGACGCCCATACCGATGCCAGTGTCGAGGCCCTGCCGTCGTTCGCGCCGTCCTCGTCGCCGTCGGCGAACGTTCCCGTTCATGCCGTAGACGATGCCGCGCAGACGCAATCCGATGACTCTCACAAGTCATCGTCGGATGACCTGTTCTCCAGCATGTACCTCAGCCCGGAAAGCAAGCTCGATTTCGACATCCCCGACCTGTCGTTCCCCACGCTCAACACGGGCGAGTTCTATAGCGGACTGAGCGGTTTCGGCAAGGACAACGACTGACCATTTCGTCGGCGCGGGAAGACAGATACACCACAGAAGACATAAAGAAGCATTGCAATGAGCCAGTATAGGAATACGGTTGTCATTCTCGGATCGACCGGTTCGATCGGCACGCAAGGTCTGGATGTCATCAGTCGGCATCCGGAGCGGTTCACCGTCACCGGTCTGGCCGCCGGAGGCGCGCATGTGCGGCTTCTGGCACAGCAGGTCGCACGTCATCATGTGCCGCAGGTGGCCGTATATGACGAGGCCGCCGTTCCGGCGCTGCATGAGGCACTCGAGGAGGTCGGAGCTCGGTACACGCAGATTCAGGCCGGGCCGCAGGCGGTCAACGCCATCGCCGGTTCCGGTGCCGACCTGGTGTTGAACGGCATCACGGGCTCGGTCGGACTCGAACCATCCATTGCGGCGCTGAGGGCTGGCTCTCAGCTGGCGCTCGCCAACAAGGAATCGGTCGTCGCAGGCGGCCATCTGCTTTTCGGCGCGCAAGTGCGCGATGACCAGATCAATCCCGTCGACTCGGAGCATTCCGCCATCTGGCAGTCGCTGCGGTCCGGCACCCACGCCGAGGTCAGCAGACTGGTCGTCACGGCCTCGGGCGGCCCCTTCCGCGGCTGGAAGCGCGCCGACATGAGCGACATCACCCCTGAACAGGCACTCAACCACCCCACGTGGCATATGGGACCCGTGGTGACCATCAACTCGTCCACCCTGATGAACAAGGGACTGGAGGTCATCGAGGCGAGCCGTCTGTTCGACGTGGCGCCGGATCGCATCGTCGTGACCGTGCACCCGCAATCCATCGTGCACTCGATGGTGGAGTTCGTGGACGGAGCGACCGTCTGCCAGGCGTCCCCGCCTGACATGCGGCTGCCGATCGCCTTGGGCCTGTCGGCGCCTGATCGTCTGGGTGATGTCGCGGCGGCGTGCGACTGGACGCATGCCAGCGAGTGGACGTTCGAGCCGCTGGACGACGAGGCGTTCCCCGCCGTCGCGTTGGCGCGCGAGTGCCTACGCGCGTCGGAGAAGCATACCGCGGTGCTCAACGCAGCGAACGAGCAGGCCGTGCATGCCTTCCTCGACCATCGACTGCCCTATCTGGGCATCGTCGACACGGTCAAGGAGGTCGTCGACGCGATGGACGGGGAGCTTCGCGGCAACCCGCTGTTCGCATCCGTGGAGGAAATGGGTCAAGTCGAGCGTGAGGCGCGCCGGCGAGCCGATGATTTGATAAACAGTCAGAAGTGAATCATTCGCGCGACCGCGCCCGGATTGATGGCATGGCACAGCCATGCGATCAATCAGTCATGCCCCGGCATGGATGTGGTGTCGCGCATAATCGAACAGGAAAGACCAATCATCAGCATGAGCGCGTTGCCGCAAACCAGTGCACAGACGTCCGCGACCACAGGAACGGCGTCGGCCGTGACAGGATCGTTCCGCAAGACCGGAGAGCCGGATATCAGCGAGAGCCCGTTGCATCCGCGCCGCAAATCGCGTCGCATCATGGTCGGGCCGGTGCCGGTCGGCGGCGGCGCCCCCATCTCCGTGCAGTCGATGACCAACACGCTCACCGCGAACGTGCCGGCCACGCTGCAGCAGATCGCCGAGCTCACCGCCGCAGGCTGCGACATCGTGCGCGTAGCGGTGCCCAGCCAGGATGACGCCGACGCCTTGCCGCAGATCGTCGCCAAATCGCCGATTCCAATCATCGCCGACATCCACTTCCAGTCGAAATACGTGTTCCAGGCCATCGACGCCGGCTGCGCGGCCGTGCGCGTGAACCCCGGCAACATCCGCAAATTCGACCAGGTCGGCCCCGACATCTGCAAGGCCGCCACTGACGCGGGCGTCAGCCTGCGCATCGGAGTCAACGCCGGATCGCTCGACAAGGAGCTGTACGCCAAGTACGGCGGTCCCACACCCGAGGCGCTCGTCGCCTCCGCGCTCAAGGAAGCCCACATGTTCGAGGACGTCGGCTTCCGCGATTTCAAGATATCCGTCAAACACCACGACGTGATTACGATGGTGCAGACCTACCGGCTGCTCGCATCCAAGGGCGATTGGCCGCTGCATCTGGGAGTCACCGAGGCGGGGCCGGCATGGCAGGGCACCATCAAGTCATGCCTCGCGTTCGGCGCGCTGCTGGCCGAAGGCATCGGCGACACGATCCGCGTGTCCCTGTCCGCACCGCCCGTCGAGGAGGTCAAGGTCGGCTGCAAGCTGCTGGAGTACATGGGACTGCGCAAGCGCAAGTTCGACATCATCTCATGCCCGAGCTGCGGTCGCGCCCAGGTCGATGTCATCCAGCTGGCGAACGCGGTCACCGAGGGACTCAAGAACGTCACCGCGCCCATTCGCGTCGCCGTGATGGGATGCATCGTCAACGGGCCGGGAGAAGCCCGCGAGGCCGATCTCGGCGTGGCTTCGGGCAACGGCAAAGGACAAATCTTCATCAAGGGCAAGGTCATCGAGACCGTGCCGGAAGACCAGATCGTCGAGACGCTGCTCGCGCGGGCCAACGACATCGCCGCCCAGATGGAGGCCGACGGACAGGTGCCGGTAGGCGCCACCGGCCCTGTCGTCATCCCCATCCAGCATCCGAACGCGATGAACGCCGTTCGCTGAGGATTTTCATCGGTGTCCGGCCGCCGTCGCCGCCGGCATCCGGCCGGACGGCCTGAGCGCGGCCGGATGTCGTCAGCTCACAGCGCAGAAGACCGGCGGATTGGCTAGTATGGTTGCGTGTTGAATCGGCAGCGTAACAGGTTTCGTATCCGCCGCGGCGAACGTCCCGCAGACGGGAAGTCGCGCGTATCCGACGAATCGGCCGCATCGTGGCGGCAACCGGGCGACAAGGCGTCGCCGGCCGCCTGGACGCGATGGCACCGTCTGATGTGCACCGTGCCGATTTTCATCATCCTCATCGGCCTGCTGGTGTTCGTCTCCAATGCGACGGCCATGCCGTGGAACAATGAGCCCACAGGGCAGACTCTGTCGACACTGTCCGCCGATACCGGCGTGACGTTCGACAACCCGGGCGGCGTTCACCTCGCCAAGCGCGGCGAGTACGAGGTGAGCGAGCGGTCTGTATGGTTCGACGCGAAGAGACCATCCACGGGCGAGATCCAACGCACGCATGTCATCATCCGCGAGCCTGTCGGCGTCTCCGGGAAGCTGCCCGGCATGGTGTTCATGCACGGCGCGGGCTACGGTTCCGCCGTCGATTCGTTCGTCGACATGGCCTATGACCTGTCGTCCGCGGGATTCGTCACCGCCGTGCTCGACAAGCCGGTATGGTCCACGAACGACATAACGCGCGATTATACGGGCTCGGCGGCCGTCTATGACGAAGTGATCCGCATGCTGCGCGGCCTCGACAACGTGGATGACAGGGAGGTCGGCATCTACGCGACCTCGGAATCGACATGGGTGTCGTCATATCTGCTGGACATGGACAAGGACATCGCGTTCCAGGTGCTGCTCAGCCCGATGGTGTTCACGCCGCGACAGGCGATAGGGTTCCTCGCCGCACAGGATTTCGCGCTGGTCGGAGCCCATGACGGATACCAGTCGATAGTCCGGCGCGTATTCAACATCGATTCCGCGCTGTTCGGCGTCACGCTTCCCGACGTCCATACGCTCAAGCCGAGCGCGTATTCGATTCCGACGCTGGTAGCGTACGGATCGAAGGACGTGATGACCGCCCAGGTGGAGGGCGTGGAGGCGATCGTGGACATGGCCCTGCGCGCGGGCAACCATGACGTGAGCATCCGCGGCTATCCCGTGGCCAATCATGTGCTCCGGTTGGGCGACGAATCCGAAACCGGGACGCCGTTCGCGGACCAGTACGCCGCTGACGTGGTGGATTGGTCGGTCGGCACGGCGAAGGGCCTGCGCCAGACGAGCGAGCGCGTGGGAGGCGTGAACCTGTATCAGTCGATAGCAGTGCCGAAAGACCTGAAGGCGAATCGCGGCCTGACGGTGTACGGGCTGCTGCTGCACGTGTTCATGGTGTTCATGATGGTGCTTTCGCTGGTCATCGCCGTGGTCGCGCTGGTGGTGAAGATACGCGCGATGATCCGTCGCACCGGTCCGGCGCTGGGGTTCTCGCATGGTTTCGGCAACCAGCTGCTCACTCTGACGGTCACTACCGTGGCCACGCTGGCCCTGTTCGGCGCCGGTCTCGGACAGGTCATCATGGGTGTGGTGAAGATCGCCTGGGGCGGTGCCCCGCCAGAGAAGCCCGGACTCATGTATTGGAGCTGGCCGGTCATCCAGGTGGTGTGCACAGTGGTGGTGTGGGCGTGGTCCCGCGTGTTGGCCCGTCTGATCGAAGTGGCGTCGCTGCGCGGTGTCATCCGGTTCCCTCCGCGCAAGGGCGCGATCGGGGATGTGATGACCGGCCGTGATCCGGTGCTCGCCTCGACCAGACTTGGACGCGTGCTGTTCTGGGTGACGGCCGTCACCATGCTGTCGGTTCTGCTGATGTTTGCGTTCTGGGGATTGTTCGTCTACTGACGGCGTCCGCCGCAGCGAACGGTGGCGGAACCAATGGATACGCGAGGAACGGGAGGAAGCGCTTATGCCGCTGTATCGTGACGAAGGCGTCGTGTTGCGTACGGCCAAACTCGGTGAAGCCGACCGCATCGTCACCTTGCTGACCCGCAGCCATGGCAAGATCCGAGCCGTGGCGAAGGGCGTGCGCCGTGTGAAATCACGGTTCGGCGGGCGGCTGGAGCCGTTCATGCGAGTTGACGTGCTCATCGCCACTGGACGGACCCTGGACGTGGTGTCGCAGGCCGAGTCCATTTCGGCGTATGCGGCTCCGATCTGCGCCGATTACGGGGCGTACGGCATCGCCAATGTCATGGTGGAGACCGCCGACAAGCTGGTGTCCGCCGAAGGGGAGCGGGCCGTCGCGCAGTACCGTCTGCTGGTCGGCGGGCTGAACGCGCTGGCGCGTCACGCGCATCCGGCGACGGCGATCGGGGAATCCTATGTGCTGCGTGCGTTGGCTTTGGCCGGGTGGACTCCGCGGCTGCATTCATGCGTGGTGTGCGGACGGCATGTCGCCGTCTCGCCGGTCGCCGGGGAGAGCGGCGATGACGGGGGCGCCGGGGAGGGCCGCATGTCGGGCCCGATGTTCTTCTCCCCGTCCGCCGGCGGGCTGATGTGTTCGACCGACCGCACGCCCGATGCGAAACGCATCGACCCGGACGAGGTGGTGCAGCTCTCGGCGGCGGTCGACGGGGATTGGGGAGTGCTTGACGGGGCTCCGCCGGATGCGCGGGTGTTGCGATTTGTTGAAGACTGGGGCGAGTATTATCTGGAACGCCCCATTCGTTCCTTGCGCTTGCTAGATTAGCGGTATGGCTTTTGAAAACGTCGATTACACGTCGCTGGACATTCCGGCGGCGCCATTTTCCGATCCTTCGCGTATCCCGGATTTCCCGAAGAACAAGGTGCCCCGTCATGTGGGCGTGATCATGGACGGCAACGGCCGCTGGGCGCAGCAGCGCGGGCTGGTGCGCACGGACGGCCATCAGGCGGCCGAGCCCGTGGTGTTCGACACGATCGCCGGTGCGATCGAGGCCGGCGTGCGGTATCTGAGCCTGTACACGTTCTCGACCGAGAACTGGAAGCGCTCACCGCAGGAGGTGCGCTTCCTGATGGGGTTCTCGCGTGAGATCATCCACCGTCGTGTCGCGCAGATGGACGATTGGGGCGTGCGAGTGCGCTGGTCCGGTCGCCGCCCGAAGCTGTGGAAGTCGGTGATCGACGAGCTTGAGGTGGCCATGGAGCGCACCAAGCACAACAAGGTCATCGATGTGGTGTTCTGCATCAACTACGGTGGCCGCGCCGAGATCGCCGACGCCTGCGCCGAGATCGCGCGCGAGGTGGCGGCGGGACGCATCAAGGGCGACCGCGTCACCGAGAAGATGATCGCCGACCACCTGTACAACCCCGACATTCCCGATTGCGATCTGGTGATCCGCACCTCCGGCGAGCAGCGCACGTCGAACTTCCTGCCGTGGGAGGCCGCCTACGCCGAGCTTGATTTCGTGCCCGAACTGTTCCCCGACTGCGGCCGCGATGTCCTCTGGCGCTCCATCGACCACTACATCCACCGCGATCGCAGATTCGGCGGCGTGAAGAAATAGGATTCCCGTTTCGCCCTGTGTTGGCGGGTCTGTTGTGAGGCGACCGGGAGAGCGCTCCTCGAGCGTCAAGACCACCCCCCCCAGTTTCGCTCCGCTCAACAGCCCCGCCAGCGGGGGCGAGAAGAGGAAAGCTGCTCAGTAGCAGTCCCAGGTGTAGAGCACGCGTGAGAAGTCAAGCCGTTCCAGATCGCTGGGGGAGATGAAGAAGTTCGCCACGCCGGAGTCGCCGAACGACACGTCGTCGGTCGAATCGATCTGCAGCAGCAGGTCGGTCGCCTTGTTCCACAGCGGATCCCTGTCATCATGCGGGTCGCTTTGCGTGAAGATCGGGTATCCGCCGACCTGGTGCCCGCCCGACATCAGCAGCGCGGCGAGCGAGTCGCGAATCTCCGCCTCATGTTCGCGGAAGAAGCCGTGGTCGTACTCGTTGAGCGTGCTGACGCAGCTTTGCAGCCGTCCCTCGAACCGGTAGTCAGTAGGCGTGATCGTCTGCTTGCCGGCCTGTGCGACTAGCCGTCGCTCGGTGTCGGGGTCGTTGAACGGCAGCACCGTGTCGTCATGCCAGGCGGGTTTGACGACACGGTTGGCATGCAGTGCGGTGACCGGCACGTTGGGGAGGTAGCGCACGCGCCACGAGCGTTGCGACTGCGGGTTGTCGTAGTCCGCTCCGTACAGGGTGTCCTCGCCGTCGATGAAGAACTGCAGCAGTCCCTGGGCGGGGAATCCGCGCAGCTGCGGCAGTTGGCTGAAGTTCAGCTGGGCCAGCAGATACAGCGGGTCCCCGGTGTCGAGATTGCGTGGCGCCTTCATGCCTTCCGGCACGTAGAACGCGCCGCCGAGCTTGCTGTCGGTGATCTGTGCGGGGGAGTCGTCCTCGGTCAGACGCAGCACCGGCATTTCGGTGGAATATCGCAGCAGTTGCGAAAGTTTCTCGGCGACGTAGTCGGTGATCCTGGGGATGTGCGCGGTGTCCTCGTAGGCGGCGTTTCGCTGGGATCTGCCGGTGACGCCAAGCTGGTCGATGGGGTTGCGGGGCCCCTCTTTGTTCACTTTCCCTACGATTTCCTGGGACGGTGTGTCACGACCGAATAATTTGTCCAGCAATCCCATGTGATTCCCCGTTTTCAGATCATCATCCTTGCACAGGAAAGCCTAGCAGCTGAAAGGCGATTTCGCTGACGCGATTGGTGAAGGCTTGGTACCGTCTTGCGGCGTGTCTTCCCGATTGCGTCAGCGGATTGGCCTCAGTCAGTCCAGGCCGATTGACTTGAGATGATGCAGCGTCAGCGAGGTGACGGTCAGCGAGCCGGATTCGGCGACGAGCCTGATCGCGCGGGGACCCTTGGGCGCGTAGCTGTACGAGCTCATGACCTGCTTGCCGCCGTTGACGTAGACCTCGACGCTGCCGCGGTCCACGAACACGCGCAGGCGCGACAGTCGTCGTCCTGCATGGGGATCGGCTCGACGAAGGGGCTCATCCACCCGTACATGATCTGCCGCCCGTTCGTGTTGAACGACTGCGGCGCGTAGAAATTGTGGCCGCAGTCCCACGGACGGAACTCGGTTTCCGGCTTGAACTCGCCGTCCTTCTCCTGTTCGAGGGACGGGGCGAAGGCGATGGGCTCGCGGTGCCAGGTGACCATGTCCTCGCTGGAGACATGACCCCAATGGCACAGGCCCCACTGGGTGCCGTAGGGGTGCAGCTGGTAGAACACGTGCCAGCGGCCCTTGTAGAAGCACAGGCCGTTCGGGTCGTTGATCCAGCCACCGTTGGAGGCGATGTGATACTTCGGGTACCAGCGGTTGTTGCGCTTGGCGGCCATCTCAGCCACGCCGGCTTCGGCTTTTGCCAGTTCAGCAGCGTGGTCGCGGATGGGGGTGAGAACAGGGGTTTCGGGAGTGAAGTCAGTCATGGCTGTCCTTTCAGGCCTTGGCCGCTTCCATCTGACGCAGCTGCTTGTCGGTGTAGAACGGGTCGCCGCCGACTTCCTGATCATCATGCTTGATGACGAAGAAGCCGTAAATCAGTGCGCACAGCACGATGGCAGAGATGACCCAGAAGGTCACGCGGGATCCCATGTCGTTGTTCGGCAGAATCTGAGCCATCTTGTCGTGGAAGGCACCCAGAGGGGTCGAGAAGATGACCTGACCCACTTGGGAAGCGATCTGGAAGCCCACCATGTACAGCGTGGCAGAGAGCTTGGTGTCGAAGTGCAGAGTGAAGTAGCGGAATGCCGGCAGGCAGAACAGCGGCACTTCGATGGAGTGGAACAGCTTGACGATGGAGACGGTGATCGGGTCGTGGAACACGCCGCACAAGCCGATGCGCAGGAACATCACGGTAGCGCCGAGCAGCAGAGCGTTGCGCACGCCGATCTTCTTCATGATGATCGGGACCACGCCCATCATTGCGGACTCAAGGAAGACCTGGAAACCGTTCAGGGTGCCGTAGGTGGCGTTGCCGATTTCTTCAGTGGGGAAGAGGTTGGCGTAGTAGGTCGGGAACATCTGCTGATCGAACACGGTGTAGAAGGTGTTGGTCAGCAGCATGAAGACGATGAGCACCCACAGGGTCGGCATCTTGAGAACGGCGACCATTTCCTTGAGGGACGGGTTGGTGGGGGCTGCGTTCGGGTCGGTTTCCTTCTTGAGCTCTTCCTTCTGCTCGGCCGGGACCCAGAAGGCGTACACGAGGAGCATGCCAAGGCCGAATGCGGAGCCGACCCAGAAGTTGATCAGCGGGTTGATGTTGAACAGGAAGCCGGCGCACAGCGCCACGATGGCGTAACCGAAGGAGCCCCAAGCACGGGACTGGCCATATTCGAAACCGAATTTACGGGAGTAGCGTTCGGTGACGGCCTCGAACAGGGAGCAGCCGGACATGAAGCCGGCAGACAGAACGATGGAGCCGATGAGTGCGCCGATCCAGCGGGTGGTGCCACCGGCGAGGATCATCGGGGCGTAAACGAATTGGACGAATGGGCCAACGCAGGCGGCGATTACCGAGACTACGATGACGAGCTTGCGCTTGATGCCGAGCTGATCCTGAATCACGCCGTACACAAACATGATGACCAGGGTGGCCAGCGAGTTGATGGAGTAGATGGTGCCGACTTCAGCATTGGTCAATCCAACGCCTGAGATGAGCCAGCGCTGGAAGAAGGACCACCAGATGCCCCAGGAGCAGAAGAACATGAAGATGCCGAAAGAGCTCTGCAGATAGGAAGGATTCTTCCATGCAGATTTGGTTGCACTTGCCATAATCATCCTTTGATTACTACTTGGTTGGTTATTGGTTATGTAACGCTTCTGCTCGGGCGGCCGTGCCTTTGTAGAAGTTGTTGCGTAGTAATTATTATGCGACGTCAATCGATTTACGTCAATCGATTGACGTAAATCGGCGTGTCGTATCCGTTCGACACGCAAAAGGCCTCCGTGCTGAACGGAGGCCTTGAGAAATCGTGTGGGACTCGGTTACTTCACCGAGGCCTTTTCGATCAGCGTGCAGTGGATCTTCGCCGGAATCGGCGCGTCGATCGGCGGCAGGGGAGCGGTGGTCGCTGGCCATGAGACGTCGTCCATCGAGCGTCCTTCGATAATCGACACCAGCTTGGCCACGGCCCAGTAGCCCATCTCGAAATGCGGCAGTTCCACAGTGGTGAGCATCGGTTCCAGCGTTTCGGCGAACACGCGATGGTTGTCCACGCCGACCACGGAGATGTCCTTGCCGACCGTGAGTCCTCGGCGTGCGGCGCATTCGTACACATACCAGGCGCGGGCATCGTTGAAGCAGAAGAATCCGTCCGGATGCTCGGCATCGAACAAATCGCTGACTGCGGTCAGTGCCGGCCCGTTGTTGAGCACATTGACGACCAGATGATCGTCATAGTCGAGGCCGGCGTCCCTGAGCGCCGCCTGATAGCCTTCCAAACGATCGTCCTGCGCAATCAGCGGCTCCAAGCAACCCACATAGGCGATACGTGCGCATCCGGCCTTAACCAATCTGGTGGTGGCGTCGTAGCCGATTTGGAACTCGTCCGGTTCCACGCTCGGGATTTTGCCAAGCGAGTCGGTGGCATCCACCAACACCAGTGGCGTCTTGGCCAGCGAGGAAGGCACATGGGTGATGCGGTTCGACATCTTGGCGTACAGAAAGCCGTCGGTGCCGTATCGCTTGAGTGCGGCGATTTCCTCGCTCTCGCTGTTCTCGCCGTCGGTGCTCACGGTGATGAGCATATAGCCGAACTGGCTTGCAGCGGTCTGCGCGCCCAGAATCATACCGCCGGCGTACGGGGTGGTGGACACCTCCTCACTGATGAAACCGAGGATGTGCGTCCTGCCTGTACGCAGCGAACTGGCCAGCGGATTCGACTGGTAGCCGAGCTTGGTGGCGATGGCGCGCACATTGTCCGCAATTTTGGACTTTACGCGCCCCTCGTCGCGTCCGTTGAGCACCAGCGATACCGTAGAGACGGAAGCCCCCGCCTTGTTCGCGATTTCCTTCATCGTAACCATGCGTCAAACGATACACCCTAATTGACGGACTGCCAGGAAAGTATCAGTTTTCTCCACCGACTCCGCCGAGGTTGCGCACCGCACCGATGAATAATGGTATGCCGTCCGGGGTGACGTACGAATACAGAAATGGGCGATCCACCGTGAACTCGACGTTGTCCACCGGCGCGCTAACGGAGTCTGCGCCGACCTTGGTGAAGGACATGGCCTTGGCGCCGGCTTCGTTCACCTCGATGCGCGTGCCTTGCAGAATCGAGCCGATATACAGGTTCTCGCCGTGCGAACCGGTGTCGATCATCTTGGTGAAGTCGGCGTCGCCTGCACTGAACGCATCGGTCACCCCCAGTTTTTCGAATGCCTTGATGGTGGCTTCCGAGTCGAACATGCTGTCGATGGTGAATCGCGGTAGCGTGACGTTCACCATGACCGAGTTGACGGAGACGCCCCATCCGGGCATACTGTCCGCGGCGCAACCCATTGCGCCCTCGCCAAGGGAAGCCGTCGAGCATGTACCGAACGCCCAACTGAGCTTCTCGGCATCGCCGGCCAACTCGTCGAAATGCCCTTCGGCCGGCAGCACGATGGCCAGATTGCCGCCGTTGTCGAACGGAATCTCCACCCGCTGCCAAGTGTTGTACTCATCATGTCCGTAAGCCATTTGGCTGAAGGTCCGGTGCATCATCGGCACCTGAGCATCTCCGGCTTCGCCGTGGAAGGTGCCGTTGCCGGTGGACTGCTCTTCGAACGGATCCTTCCAACGGCCATCCGCATAGACGGTGTTGATGATGGACAGGACTTCACGGTCACGCAGCGTGATCTTCGGCTTGAGCGAACCATTCGTATGCTTGGCGATCCAATCGGACATCTTTGCGGCGGCCTGATCGTCGAACGGTAACGTGGTGACTTCGGCCTCGAACATCTTCTTGACGGTGGATTGGTAATCGCTGGCAAGAGAGTAGTCGTCATCAATCCACAGCGAGTTCGCGGCGCTCATCTCGGATTTCGCCCCCGAATATTGCCCGTTGATCGAACTTAGCAGCGATTGGTAGTCGCTATCGGTCAGCGAACCGGAGCCCAGCAGTTCGTTCAGTTGCGAGCGGGTCGTGCCATTGGCGCCCTGCGCGGCGATGGCCAACGCCATCCACATCGAAGCAGGAGAGTAGTTCACATTGCCGGTGCCTCGGTCGCCGGCTTCCATCGCCAGGAATTCCGGTGCGGTGCGGTAGGCGAAGGTTGCGGTGCTGTTGACTACCGGCTGCGTGGCAGGCGTGGCCTTCGGCTTGAACATATTGCGAACCAATGCGCTGCCATCGCCGGCCGTCCACCATACGCCGCCGGCGACGGCAAGGACAAGCACTACTGTCACGATGGCGGCGATACAAGCGTTACGGCATTTGCGTTGTCCGCGCAACCGGTACTGTTCCATCAGTTGCTCGCTCATGGTTGGCCCCTTTGCTTGGATCGGCTCGTGCATCATTGCATGAAATCGCTGTTTTCATTATATTGCGGCTTTCCCTTGAGCCCAGGAACGGTATGGGAACCCCGGCCGTAAGCGAAGATTGGTCCAGCCGAATGCCAGTGGTCCGATGATTGCGCTCGCCAACGGGAAAGACAGACTGCCGGATCGTGTCGAACCGAGTATCAAGTTGGTGATTCCCAACACCAATGGCCAGTGCAGAACCATACCGGGGAACCATACGAACAGGTTTTTGGCAGCCCTGTCAAGAACCTCGTCGGGCATGAGATACATTGATGAGCTCCACTGCAGTAGCAGCAACACCGCTATCAGTACAACCATGCCAATCCAATGCGCGCGGTTCCATGTGAACAGTCGTTGCATCCCGCGCTCGGCGGCGGCATTGCGCATATCGCTCCTGTTGAGCTTGCTGAGTGCTTGTGCACGGTTCATTGCCGTCCTCCTTTACCGCCTTGTCAAGGATTGATGATGATTCCATCGTAAATCACGCAGGAAATGTGGAATGATAGTTGTCATAGTGACCATGACGTGTCAGGACGGAGTAGTTCGGCGTCGGGCACACTGAAGGGGTGAATGTAATGGAAGAAGCGCGCAACCGCAACATACGCATCGGCATTGTGGACAATGACCCATATGCGCTGAAAGTGTTCGGCGCGCTAATCGAACGTATGTCCAGCGATTTTGCCGTGATATAGACCTGCGATTTGGGTGCTGTGGCCATCAGCCGATGCCTGAGCCCCACCAAGCGGCCTGACGTGCTGGTTACGGATATGTCTATGGGCGCATTGGATCGCACGCATCAAGTCATTGATGTGATTGAAGGCAGGGGAGAAGCGGCGCACAGTGCAGTGACTCCGCATGATTCGACCGTTGATGCCGCTCCTGGCATTGCATGTGACATCACAGACGCTGATTGTCCGCTGGAGACGCAGACCTATCCACCGGCACCGGCCTCAACCGTTACCAACAATTACTAGAACAACAAAACGGCGCCCTGCATATCACCACGCAAGACGCCGAATGGACATTATCAGCAGTTATTCCACTGTGAGGAAACCGATCACCCAACCGACTTCTGCGCAGTCTCCGCGCCAAAGAAGCCGACAATCAGCATCGATGCAATAGCAATCGCGCTGATGGCCACAAAGATGGACGTGGCACCAAGCGAGGTAAGCATCCAGCCCACCACCATCGGCATCAACACATTGAGCAGCTTGGCCACGGCGTTCGCGAAGCCGACGCAACGGAAGCGAACCTTGGTGGCGAACAGTTCCGGAGCGTACACAGCCACCACGGAAGCCATAAGCACGTACAGGCACATCATGAGCAGGAAGCCAACGATAATTGCGCTCACGGTAGAGGTCTGGAAGGCATACATCAAACCGAACACGCCAGTGAACAGGAAGGCCGGCACAATCGTGCGCTTGCGGCCGATACGGTCGATAAGCAGAGAGCCAATCAGGCAGCCGACCGGGGCACCGAGCATCATCACCGTGGAGGTGAGCAGCGAGCTGGACAGGTTAATACCACGCTTGACCAGAATCGTCGGAACCCAAGAAGTGAAGGCGTAGGAGCACACGTTCGTGGCGGCCACAGCAACCACAGCCACAAGCAGGCAGATGCCGAGCGAACGGCCTCCGGCGTTGCGGGTGTCGCTGGTGTCGGCCTTGGCGGCTGCGTCGATCGGTTCGGAACCGTTGGCCTCAAGCTGCTTGACGATGGCGTCGGCCTCATCGTAACGGCCGCGCACGGCGAGCCAACGCGGGGATTCGGGGATGTCGCGGCGCAGCCACCAGATGATGGCGGCCACCAGGCCGATGGCCACGAACAGCGGACGCCAGGACCAGCGGGGGATGATCCATGCACACAGCAGCATAGCGATTGGCACACCGCAGTTGGCCACGAGCGAGACAATCGCGCACCAGTGGCCACGGCGGTTCATCGGTGCGAACTCGTTGACCATGGCGAAGCCGGTGACGATTTCAGCGCCGAGGCCCAGGCCGGCACCCAGACGGCACAGGGACAGCACAGCCATGTTCGGGGCGAATGCGCCGAGGAAGGTGAAGCCGCCAAACAGCAGCAGGTTGATTTGGTAAGCCACGCGGCGGCCCTTCAGGTCACCGACGAAGCCGGCCAGCAGCGAACCGACCAGCAGACCCAGGAAGCCCGCGGACATAATGGTGGAATTTTGCGCAACGGTGGACCAGCGGGTAGCCAACGTGCTGGAGGCGACGGCGCTGCCAATATATACGTCGATGCTGTCCATCAGCATGCCAGCGGCGACCAGCGTCACGATGCGATGGAACATCGGGGTTTCATGTGCGCGATCCATGCGCGAGATAATATCCTGAACCTTGGCTTGATCCGTCACGGTGGTACGTGCTTGTGCGTTTTCCATAGCCGCGGGATTGCCGGAAATCTGCTGTTCAGCAGCAGTCATATTTGAGCCCTCTTCTTGCAAACCTGCCCGCGTGCAACTGCTCAATGGTGTTGCGGCGAGCGAACTCTTGATTGGACTGTGTGTTCCGTTCGCCCTCCCATTGTGTGGGATGAACGACGTTTGCGATCCAAGTCTTGAATTCTACGTAGCGAGCCAATCGTTGTGAGATAGCTCACTACATGGGGCTTAACTATAGGTTCGATTTTGTGGCACGCCGCGTTGCAGTCACATCGTGAACGATAACAGAGGTTGTGACGCTCCTATATATGCCCCACTTACGCTCTTACCCCGTCGAAAGAAGGCAGAACCGTGATTCCCATGGGGCGGTAAAACACTCATGGGGCGGTTAGCGGATTATGCCTTTCCGCAGAATAGAGCCGTTTTCGACTACCGCCCCATGAGGGTTTTACCACCCCATGGGTGAGCTACCGCCCCATGAAACGTGTAATAACAAAGCATGCCCTTGCTGGTGGAAGCGATGCTTTGCTACTTCGCCTGCTTGTCGGCGAGGATCTCATCCACCAGCTTGGGCTTTTCGGTCAGCTGGCCGGTGAAGCCGGGGCGGATATCCATGTGCAGCACCAGAGAAGTGCGGTAGCCCTGCTCGGCGAGCTTCTTGGCGGCCTCACCGGCCACCTTGAGCACGTCGTCCAGATCGCCTTCCACGTTGGTGAACAGGGCGTTGGTTTCCTGCGGCAGGCCGGATTCGCGAATCACCTCGACGGCCTGAGCCACGTATGGCGAAACCTCGGAGCCCACGCCATTGGCCGACACCTGAATGGCGGCCACGGTATTGAGATACGGTTTGCCGGTTTCTGGGTCGATCGGCACTTCCTGAGTAACGGCATTACGGTCAATAATCATAATTCTCCTTTTATTACTTGGCTCCCCTCAGAGAGGAGAGCCAGTAGGACTCAGCGATACTTCCAGAAATGATCCATCGGGCCGGAGCCGTGGCCAAGATTCAGCTGGGCCTTCAGTGCACCGGTCAGATACTTCTTCGCATGCTTGATGGCCTTGGGCAATGTGTCGCCAAGCGCCAGATACGAGGCGATGGCGGAGCTCAGCGTGCATCCGGTGCCGTGCGTGTTCGGATTATTGATACGCGCGCCATCAAACCAGGTCACGGTTCCATCCGTCTCGGCAAGCACATCGTTGGCATCCTCGGTGCCATGACCACCCTTGACCAGCGCGGCACAGCCATAACGCTCCACGAGGCGGTGGGCGGCGGCCTCCATATCCTCCTGATCGCGAATCAGCGTATCGGTCAGCACTTCGGCCTCGGGAATGTTCGGAGTCACGACCGTGGCCATCGGGAACAGCTTGCCGGTCAAGGCCGCAATGGCATCGTCACTGATGAGATTGGCACCGGAAGTGGCCACCATAACCGGGTCGAGCACGATGTTCGTGGCGTGATGGAAGGTGAGTCGTTCAGCGATGACGTCGATGATGTCAGTGGCAGACACCATGCCGATTTTCACCGCGACCGGCGGAATATCCTCAAACACCATGTTGATCTGGTCGGCGAGAATGTCCGGTTTGGTGTCCTGAATGGAACGCACGCCGGTGGTGTTCTGTGCGGTGAGCGCGGTGATGGCGCTCATGCCGAACACGCCGCAGGCCAGCATGGTCTTCAGATCGGCCTGCATGCCGGCACCGCCGGACGAGTCGGAGCCGGAGATCGCGAGAACAGCGGGAAGTGTAGATGTTGCAATTTGTGCCATAGTGTTCATTCTAAGTGGGGCCCATGATGTTTTTCGGAGCGGTTTTCCTTGATGTTTTGCCGCTCCTGTGGTGAGACGGGGAAGGTTTGCTGATTGCGATTGATTCATGAAATGTTCGGGAGGAGGCATGGCTGATAACGATGTACTGCGCCGTGACGGCGTCTTGGTGCGCATCACCGGAACGCACCGCATATTTTGGCGTAATGCCTAACGGACACACCACACAGCTCACATTTCCGCGTCAGGAAGTGTTCGATGTGGGCGACGTGTTGCTCGTCGGTACGGATTTCTATCGCAAAGTGCCGCATGATGTGTGGCCGTTGAAGCCCCGTGTGGGCATCGTGCGCCGTGCGCTCAACGAAGGCGTGGTCCTGGAGACTTCCGACGGCCTCGGTCCAGATGGCGCACACTTCGGCACCGCCTTCGAGCGAGTCGAGCGTCGTCCCGAATTAAGACACCACCGGGCATAATAATTGGCTCCCCTCAGAGAGGGGAGCCAGAGAGGTTTACTCCTGGGCGGTGGAGTAGAGCTTGCCGCCCTGGGCGGTGTACTTTTCGCTCATCGCATCCATGCCGGCGAGGATTTCTTCGGGGCTGAGCACGTTGGCGGACACCACGCCGTTATCGACATTGGCCTTGGCCGTAGCCAGTGCCTCGGAGTCGATGCCTGCAGCAGCCTCCTTCACGATTTGCTGCTGAGCGGCCTCGCCACCGAATGCCTTGCGGATGTTCTGGGAGATGGCCATCGAGCAGAACTTCGGGCCGCACATCGAGCAGAAGTGCGCCATCTTGGCCGGCTCGGCGGGCAGGGTATCGTCGTGGAAGGCGATGGCGGTGTCCGGATCGTAGGACAGATTGAACTGGTCGAGCCAACGGAACTCGAAGCGAGCCTTGGAAATCGCATTGTCGCGATCCATCGCGTGCGGGTGGTGCTTGGCGATGTCTGCGGCGTGGCAGGCGATCTTGTAGGCAATCACGCCCTGCTTCACATCATCCTTGTTCGGCAGGCCGAGGTGTTCCTTCGGGGTCACGTAGCACAGCATAGCGGTGCCGTAACGACCGATCTCGGTGGCGCCGATAGCGGAGGTGATGTGATCGTAACCCGGAGCGGTATCGGTGGTCAGCGGTCCGAGGGTGTAGAACGGGGCGTTGTGGCACACGGCCTTCTCCAGCTCGATGTTCATGCGTACGGTGTCGAACGGCACGTGGCCCGGGCCCTCGATCATCACCTGCACGTCCTTGGCCCAGGCGCGCTCGGTCAGCTCGCCCAGAGTCATGAGCTCGGAAAGCTGCGCGGCGTCGTTCGCGTCGGCTAGGGAGCCGGGGCGCAGGCCATCGCCCAGAGAGAACGCCACGTCGTACTTGGCGAAGATGTCGCACAGCTCGTCGAAGTGCGTGTACAGGAAGCTCTCCTGGTGGTGGCGCAGGCACCAGTCGGCCATGATGGAGCCACCGCGGGAGACGATGCCGGTCACGCGGTTGGCGGTCAGCGGCACGTAACGCAGCAGCACGCCGGCGTGGATGGTCATGTAATCCACACCTTGCTCGCACTGTTCGATTACGGTGTCGCGGAACAGTTCCCAGCTCAGCTTGGAGGCATCATCCTCGACCTTTTCGAGGGCCTGGTACATCGGCACGGTGCCGATCGGCACGGGGGAGTTGCGAAGAATCCACTCACGGGTGGTATGGATGTCGTTACCGGTGGACAGGTCCATCACGGTATCGGCGCCCCACTTGGTGGCCCACGTCAGCTTCTCCACTTCCTCATCGATGGAGGAGGTGACGGCCGAGTTGCCCATGTTGGCGTTGAGCTTGGTCAGGAAGGCGGATCCGATAATCATCGGCTCGGCCTCGGGGTGGTTGATGTTGCAGGGCATCACCGCGCGGCCGGCGGCCAGCTCGGAGCGCACGAGCTCCACATCGCAGTTCTCGCGGGTGGCCACGTACTGCATCTCCGGGGTGATGATGCCGTGGCGGGCGTACCACATCTGGGTGATCGGGTGGTCCTTGGCACGCATCGGCTCATGCTTGCGTCCACGCCATTCCTTGGTGGCGCGGCCGCGCTTGATGGCGCGCTTGCCATCGTCCTCAAGGTTGCGGCGGCGGCCCTCGTAGTCTTCGATGTCGCCGCGGTCGCGGATCCAGTCGAGACGCAGGGGCTTCAAGCCTTCCTTCGGGTCGCACTTGGGGCCTTCGGTGTTGTAGTCGTGGAACGGCGGGTTCGGGCCCACGCCGGGCGTGTCGCTCAGCTTGATTTCGGTGTACGGCACTTCCAGGTCGTAGGAACCATACTGATAGGTGAACGGTACGGACTTGGTCTTGCGGATGTGCGCCTTGTCGCGCTGCTTGGAACCACGGGCGGCGATGTCCACGCGCTGCTGCTTGGCAAGCTTCTGGGCATCCTTGGCGTCCTTGGCGTTGGTGAACTTCTTCTCAGTGGCCTCGGAACCGGGCTTCGCGGCCCCTTCCTGAGCAGCCTGAGTGTCAGTAGCGGGGGTGTGGGTTACGACGCGCGGAGCGTAGCCGTGCTTCTTGTCGCCGCGGACGGCCTTCCAGCCTTCGACCATGGTGCGCGCGGCCTCTTCCGGGTTCTCGGCACCCGCGATGGCGGAGACCACGAACCAGCCAGCAGCCTTGGTATCGGCGAGCATGGCCATATCGGCTGCGGTCACGCCGCCGCCCACGACCACCGGGAATTCGCTGGCAACGCAGATGGTGTTGATCTGGGCGGCGTCCAGCGTCTTGCCGGAGCCGTCGTTGCCGCCCACGGAAGCCTCGGGCTTGGTGGTGGAGACGTGCAGAGGACCGGCGCCAATGTAGTCGATGCAGCCGTCGGGCAGCTCGTTGATGAGCCGAACGAGGCTTTCGGTCTCAGCCGACAGGCCCACGATGGCCTCGTCGCCGAGCAGGGCGCGGGCTTCGCGCGGCTCCATGTCGGTCTGGCCGATGTGCACACCGTCCACCTTGATGCCCTTGCGGCGGGCCTGCCACACCACGTCGGCACGGTCGTCGATCACAAAGGCCACGGAATCGGACTTCTCATTGTCCTCGATGATTTGCGCGATGTCGCGAGCCATGTCGGTCAGCTCAGAGGCATCGGCCTCCTTGGCGCGCAGTTGGATGAAGGTTGCGCCGCCGTGCAGAGCCTGATCCACCACGTCGGTCAGCGGACGGCCTTTGCAGTCCTCCGGCCCCACCACGAAGTACGCGGACAGGTCGAAGCTGTCGCGCATGGAGGCGTATGGGTATTCATTACTCATTATTATTCCTGCTTTTGTTGTTTCTTGTGGAAGTCTTATTGGAAAAAACTGTTATGAGCTCCCTCATCAGAGGGAACTGAAACTACTGCACCAAAATCTCGGATTCCGCCACCTGTTCGGCGGTCACATTCCACAGCGCGTCAAGGAACGCAACTTGGAACGAGCCCGGTCCGTGCGAAGTTGTATCGGCCACCTCTCCCGCGCGGTTGTACAGCAGAGACGCGGACAGGGCGGCGGTCAACGGATCGGAGACCGCCAAATACGTGGCAGCCACGCCGCCCAGCGAGCAGCCGGCACCGGTGATCTTGGTCATCATCGCGCTGCCGCCCGGCAGTCGGTACACGGTTTCGCCATCGGTCACCAGATCGGCGATGCCGGACACGGCCACGGCGCAGCGGGTGGAAGCGTCATGGGAGGAATGCTTGGCGTGCTGTTCGGTCAGATACTGTGCCAGCGCCACCGCCGCGCCGGTTGCGGACTCCACGTCGTCGACGGATTCCACTCCGGCGGGGCGGTGCTCGGAAGCGTCCCCCACGGTTTCGGTATTGAGCCCCCACATGTTCGCCAGCGCGATTACCTCGGATGCATTCGCGCGAATCATGGTCGGGGGAGCGGCCTTGAAGGCCTGAAGAATGGCGGTACGGGTGCGGCCGATGCCGGCGGCCACCGGGTCGAGCACCCACGGCTTGTCCAAGTAGTTGAGTCGCTGGGCGATTTCGGGCAGTGCGTCCTTATAGAACGGCAGCAGCGTGCCCACGTTGATGTAGTTCGCGCCCGCGATTTTCGCGGTTTCGATCACGTCGTCCGGCAGGAAACTCATGGCCGCAGTGCCGCCGGCCGCCAGTTGCGCGTTGGCAACCAAATTGATGGTCACAAAATTGGTGAATGACTGGGCCAACGGAGTCGTCTCGCGTACGCGGCGAACGGCATCGGCGATATTGTCACGGATGGGTGAATCGGCTGGAACCGGAGTCCCGGCGGTATAACCGCTGGACACGCCGGTAAACGATGATGCACTATTGCTCATTTACTGCTCCCTACGATGGTCTTAACCAACAGGTTCTAAGGGTCAGGCTCAGGCCTTTCTCAACTCGCGAACCACATACGAGTTCCCCTGCATTACAGTGCCGACGCTATGCGCCAACATGGACATTATCGTGACGGATTTGTTCGATACGTGTCGTCAGGTCTGGCGCGTCCCCGTCCATTCGTGATATATAGACGCCTCCGCCGAGCAACATCTCCCGAATTTGTGACGCTGACGCGATGTCAGTGGCACAAATTCGGGAAGGGTAAAACAACAGGAACAATATGGAGGTGTTGCGATATAGGAATCGCTGCGAACGGCCGCTCGTGAGACGCGGAACATATACCGGACAATGCCGCCTGACCTGTCACCATATACGGCTATCCTGAAGCGGTTGTTATTAGACCCCAAACCGTTCAAACCAGAAGGTGCATTGTGGCTCAGTCCAAACTCGATGAAGTCGTATCCCTTGCGAAGCGTCGCGGCTTCGTGTTCCCCGCCGGCGAAATTTACGGCGGCACCCGTTCCGCTTGGGATTACGGCCCTCTCGGCGTCGCTCTCAAGGACAATATCAAGCGTGAATGGTGGCGCTCCATGGTCGTCACCCGTCCTGATGTCGTCGGTGTCGACACTTCCATCATTCTGCCGCCCGAAGTGTGGGTGGCGTCCGGCCACGTGAGCGTGTTCAACGATCCGCTCGTCGAGTGTCTCAACTGCCACAAGCGCAACCGCGCCGACAAGCTCGAGGAATCCTACGCCGAGAAGCACGGCGACAAGATGCCGGAAAACGGCATGAAGGACATCGTCTGCCCGAACTGCGGCACCCGTGGCCAGTGGACCGAACCGCGCGACTTCAACATGATGCTGCGCACCCACCTCGGCCCGGTCGAGGACGAGAACAGCCTGCACTACCTGCGTCCGGAGACTGCACAGGGCATCTTCGTGGACTTCAAGAACGTGATGACCTCTTCCCGTTCCAGGCCGCCGTTCGGCATCGCCAACATGGGTAAGTCCTTCCGTAACGAGATCACCCCGGGTAACTTCATCTTCCGCACCCGTGAGTTCGAGCAGATGGAGATGGAGTTCTTCGTCACGCCCGGCACCGATGAGGAATGGCACCAGTACTGGATCGACGCCCGCACCCGCTGGTACATCGACCTCGGCGTCAAGCCGGAGAACCTGCGCCACTACGAGCATCCGAAGGAGAAGCTCTCCCACTACTCCAAGCGCACCGTGGACATCGAATACAAGTTCGGCTTCCAGGGTTCCGACTGGGGCGAGCTCGAAGGCATCGCCAACCGTACCGATTACGATTTGAGCGCGCACTCCAAGCACTCCGGCGAAGACCTGAGCTACTTCAACCAGGCCACCGGCGAGAAGTACGTGCCGTACGTCATCGAACCGGCCGCCGGCCTGACCCGCTCCCTGATGTGCTTCCTCGTGGACGCCTACGATGTGGACGAGGCCCCGAACACCAAGGGCGGCGTTGACAAGCGCACCGTGCTGCGTCTCGACCCGCGTCTGGCCCCGGTCAAGGCCGCCGTGCTGCCGCTGAGCAAGAAGCCTGAACTGCAGACCGTGGCCCAGAACCTGGCCGACGACCTGCGCTTCAACGAGTGGATGATCGACTACGACGAGTCCGGTGCCATCGGTCGTCGTTACCGTCGTCAGGACGAGATCGGCACCCCGCTGTGCATCACCGTGGACTTCGACACCCTCGAGGACCACGCTGTGACCATCCGTGAGCGTGACACCATGGCCCAGGAGCGCGTCGCTCTTGACAAGGTGGCCGATTACGTGGCCGCCCGCATCGGCGAGAAGCGCACCCGCGTGCCCCTGAAGCCTGTGGAAATGGGCGGTGAGCCTTGGCCTGAGTCCGGCGTTCAGGAAGCCGGCGGCCTGTACTAAGCCGGAGTCGCACAACTTGGGCTCCCCTCTGTGGGCTGAGCCGTAAGGAAGACATCCCAGTGGGCTGTTTGTAGGCGAAGTGGCGGCGATAGACGCCGGGGCTCCTCTCTCAGGGGAGCCCCTACTTATTTTCTTAGGAATCACATGGCACAATCCGAATCCGAAACAGTGCTCACCGAGCATCACGAGACCGACAACCTCGACCCACGTACGGACGCGCCGGCGCGCCCCGGGACCCCGGTGCATATCGCCCCGGTCCAACTCGGCAACATCACCGTGCCGACCCCGGTGGTGCTCTCGCCGATGGCGGGAGTGACCAACTGGCCCTTCCGCGTGATTTGCGAGGAATATGGTCCCGATGGACTCTACGTGGCCGAGATGATCACCGCTCGAGCCCTCGTGGCGCATAACCCGAAAGCACTGCGCCTCTGTCATTTCGCCAAAAGCGAAAAAATCCGTTCACTGCAGTTGTACGGCGTGAACCCCTCCATCACCGAACAGGCGGCGAAAATCGTGGTCGACGGCAACATGGCCGACCATGTGGATCTGAACTTCGGTTGCCCGGTGCCCAAGGTCACTCGTCGAGGCGGTGGTTCGGCCTTGCCTTGGAAAACCGACATTTTCACTGAGCTATTACAGCGCGTGGTCGCCGTATGCGAGCCGGCGGGCATCCCCGTCACCGCGAAGATCCGCGTCGGCATCGACCATAACCATGAGACCTTCCTCGAAGCCGGACACATCGCGCAGGAGGAGGGCTGCAAGGCCGTAACCCTGCATGCCCGTACCACCGCCGAATACTATGGCGGTCATTCCGACTGGTCCCGCATCGGCGAGCTCAAGGAACACCTCAACATTCCGGTATTCGGCAATGGCGATATCTGGGGTGCCGAGGATGCGCTCGAAATGGTGCGCGAGACCGGCTGCGACGGTGTGGCCATCGGCCGCGGATGCCAGGGCCGGCCGTGGCTGTTCGCCAACATCAAAAACGCCTTCGAGGGCAATCCCGAACGGCTCAACCCGAATCTGGGCGAGGTCTGCCGCGTGATTCACCGTCATGCCGAGCTGCTTACCGAGTTTTATGAGGGCGATGAGATGATGGCCGTCCACGATCTGCGCAAGCACATCGCCTGGTATCTGAAAGGATTCCCGGTGGGCGGCTCCACCCGCAAGGCCTTTATGGAATGCGAGAGCCTGGCCGATGTGGACCGCGAGATCGGCAAGCTCGACCCGACTATCGAATACCCGCCACGCGTGGTCGACAAACCGCGCGGCCGCGTGCGTTTCGCCAAGAAGGTGCACTTGCCGTATGGCTGGTTGGAATCGCGTACCACCACCCACGAAGAGCGTGAGGCGCTCTTCGGTGACGACCCAATGGACGCCAGTTACTGAGAAAATACTGAAAATACACGCAACACGCGCCATTCTGCGCGTGAATTTCCCTCCAAGAGTAGCCTGTTTGCGCTACTCTTGGGTGTAACCGTGAAGTGACAGGAGCCAAACGTGAGCGAGATCGCGCAGAATGAGTTCAACGACAAGACCAACATCAAGGTTGTTGGCGTCGGCGGTGCCGGCGGTAATGCCGTCAATCGCATGATTGCCGAGGGATTACAGAATGTTGAATTTGTGGCGGTAAATACCGATGCGAAGGATCTTCTGCGCTCTGATGCGGATGTCAAGATTTCCCTTTCCGATAAGTCCAGTCGTGGTCTCGGTGCTGGTGCCGACCCGGAGCGTGGAGCCAAGGCGGCCCAGGACCACCAGTCGGATATCGAAGAGGCGCTTAGGGGTGCCGACATGGTGTTCGTCACCTGCGGCGAGGGCGGTGGCACCGGTACTGGCGCCAGCCCGATCGTCGCTCGTGCGGCTCATCAACAGGGTGCTCTCACCATCGCGGTTGTTACTCGTCCGTTCAGCTTCGAAGGCCCTCAGCGTTCCGCTTCCGCCGAATACGGCATCGACAACCTGCGCAAGGAAGTCGACGCGCTGATCGTCATTCCGAACGATCGCCTGCTCGAGCTTTCCGACCGTTCCATCGGCATCATTGAGGCCTTCAAGACCGCTGATACCGCACTGCTTGCCGGTGTTCAGGGCATCACTGACCTGATTTCGATGAACTCCTATATTCACGTCGACTTCAACGATGTGAACTCCATTCTTCGTGGTGCTGGTACTGCGCTGTTTGGTATCGGTTCCGCACGGGGAGAGGATCGTGCCACGCAGGCCGCCGAAATCGCCATCAGCTCTCCGCTGCTTGAGGAAAGCATCGAAGGCGCACACGGTGCGCTGATCAACATCGCCGGTCCGACCGACCTGAAGTTGCAGGAGGCCTCTGCTGCCACCGAACTGGTGCGCAAGGCCATTCACCCTGAAGCCCAGATTATTTGGGGTCTTGCTCTGGACGATGCTTATGGCGATGAAGTGCGTGTCACTGTTATTGCTGCTGGTTTTGACCCCGTCGCCGCTCAAGATGACGACACTCAGAGCACGGTGACGCCGGTTGTGCCAACCGCCGCCGATCCTGCGACTCCCGTGGCACAGCCAGCTCCAGCACCGGCACCGGCTGCACAGCCCGCTGCCACTGCCCAACCGGCATTCACACCGGCTACCGGTGACTCCGCATCGTTGCCTTTTGATGATCCGACTTCCGCTCATCCGAATATCGCCGTGAACGATCCGGCTGGCGATCTCGACATCCCTGACTTCCTGCGCTGAAAGGATTGATCCATGGCTGGGTTCATGAAAAACGCGATGTCCTATCTGGGTATGAGTGACGTTGTGGACGATGAGGACGACTACATCGAGGAGGACGAGGAGCAGAAGCCGGCTTCGAAGTCCGCATTTGATTCCGACCATACGGTCACGCCGCTGGCGTCAACCACCGCGCCTGCCGCATCGTCGACTACCAAGCCGTTCCCCGGTGGCCGTGTGAACAGAATCACCACCATCCATCCGAAGTCATATGAGGATGCTCAACTGGTCGGCCGCGCATTGCGTGACGGTGTTCCGGTCGTACTGAATCTCACCGGTGTGGCCGAAGCCGTGGCATATCGCATCGTGGACTTCTCCGCCGGCGTGGTGTTCGGCGTGCGTGGTTCCCTCGAGCGTGTCACTCCGCGCGTGTTCCTGTTGAGCCCGGCGCAGGTGAACATCAAGGTCGAAGAGCCGACAAAACCAGCCTCGGCACACGATTTGTTCGCTGACTGACCGGTTCAGTAGTTTTCGCATTCGACGTTATATCGGTATTCGGCCGACTCCCAGCAAGGAGTCGGCCGATTCTTATTGTGCTCCGAGCAAACTTTTCATGCGCGGTTGTTAGTCTGTCAGCATGCTTTCCTTAGTGTTCTCTTTGATCGGCCGCATTCTTGCATGGCTCATCAACGCGTATATCACGGTTCTGTTCGTGCGCATGATTCTGGACTGGGTCTCCGTTCTCGCACGAAACTGGTATCCACGTGGTGTGGTGGCCCAGCTGATCAATATTGTGTATTCCATTACCGAACCCCCTCTGCGCTGGCTACGTCGCTATATTCGCCCATTGCCGCTCGGTTCGATTTATCTTGATGTCAGCTTCATTGTGCTGTATTTTGCGCTGGTGGTACTGGAAAGTGTTGTTCTGATAGTGTTCTGAGGCCGTTTTTGACCCGCCGGAGGCATATATCTGGCATAAAAACCCACGTCGAATGTTCTGAAACGATGGGGTCGTGATAGCATTCTGACTTGAGACCAACGTAAGTGCGGGCGATGCCCCAAAGCGAGGTGCAAGATTTATGGCTCTGTTGACGCCGAAGGATATTAGGGAGCATACCTTCCAGACTGTTCGATTCAAGGAAGGTTATGATGTCGACGAGGTCGATGACTTCCTTGATCAGGTCACGGAAACCGTCGAGGCTCTTGGACGTCAGGCGGTAGCCGGCGGTCAGGCCACCCAGTCTCTGGGTCCTGACGTGACCAACCTTAATGCGAAGATCTCCGATCTTACCGGTCAGGTGCAGCAACTCGAGTCGGAGAATGCTGGTTTGAAGAACGCTGTGGCTCAGGCCCAGCAGGCCGCTCAGGCTGGCAATGATCAGGCAGCACAGCTTGTCTCTGCCAAGCTCAGCGAAGCCGAGGAATCCAACCGCGCGCTGTCCTCCCAGAATGAGCAGCTCAAGGGTCAGGTCGATCAGCTGAACGCTCAAATCGATCAGCTCACCGCTCAGGCTGCTCAGGCCTCCGGTGACCAGGAGGCTGTCGGTCAGCAGATCGCCGCCATTCAGCAGGAACGTGATCAGTTCCGCGCGGCCAATGAGGAGCTGTCCCGTCAGCTCGCCGCCGCTCAGCAGCAGGGTTCCGCCGCTCAGCAGCAGTCCGCTCAGATCGCTGAGCTGTCCCGTCAGCTCGAAGAAGCCAAGCAGCGTGAAAACCAGCTTCGTGCTCAGGTTTCCAAGGTTGAGCCGAGCACCGAGACCGGTTCTCTGCAGAAGATCGCTGGCGCCGCTTCCATGCCGGGCACCGAGCCCGAGCGCGCCACCGCCATGCTGACCCTGGCTATGCAGCTGCACGATCAGTACGTGGAGAAGGGCAAGAACAAGGCCAAGGAAATCACCGAGGCCAGCCAGAACAAGTACAACGATCTGGTCACCAAGGCCAACAACTACTCCGAGCGTACCCGTTCCGAGGCCGACGACTACTCCACTCGTACTCGTTCCGACGCCGACACCTATTCGGATCGTACCCGCTCCGAGGCCGACGCTTACCGTGACCAGACTCACGCGGATGCCGAGACCTACTCCCAGAACACCCGTTCTGAGGCCGACGCATACTCCGTCAAGACTCGTCAGGATGCGGACAACTACTCCAAGTCTCAGCACGATGACGCTGACAACTACGAGAAGGAAGTGCAGCAGCGTGCCGCCGAGTATGACAAGAACACTCGTTCCGCGGCTGATGCGTACGACAAGAACACCCGCTCTGCAGCCGATACGTATGCCGAGCAGGTGCGCGACAACCTTCAGGCTCAGTCCAAGGTCGTCGAGGGCAACATCCAGAGCCTCAAGCAGTTCGAGACTGAATACCGCGCCCGCCTCACCGAGTACCTCGGCCAGCTGGCATCGCAGGTTTCCGAGTCGAACAACTACGTCGACCAGACCTCGTCCAAGACCAACTGAGCGTAGGCAGGTACAGGTCGTATGACGAACCAACAGGGACGGCTGCGCACCCGCGTGGCCGTCTTTGCATGTGTGGCCGCGGCTGCGCTGATTGTCGATCAGCTCACCAAGGCTTGGGCGATGGCCGCGTTATCCAACGGTCAGACCATTCGCGTGATTCCCGGACTGCTGTCCTTCACCTTGGTGCGTAATCCGGGCGCGTCCTTGGGCATGGGATCAGGCGCTACTTGGGTAATCAGTCTGTTGGCCGTTGTGGCTTGCGTGGCCCTTGCTGTGGCTGGGGTGCGCACTGTCTCCATGAAATGGTCGGTGGCGATTTCTTTCGCGTTTGCAGGCGCTCTGGGCAACCTGATTGACCGTGTTATGTACGCTGACGGCTTCCTCGACGGCAAAGTGGTGGATTTCCTTAACTATGGCTGGTCCGTTGGCAATGTGGCGGATATCTATCTGGTAGTCGCCGGTGTGGTCCTGGTGATTCTGATTCTTATGGGGGAGCCGTTCTCACACAAGGATCTCATCGAGCAATCCGACGAATCCCTACAGTCTGAGCCGGAGGCGGACGCCAAGTAATGAGTCGAATAGTCCCTGCTCCCGATGCATTGGTGGGTAAGCGTTTCGACGTAGCCGTGGCCAAAATGCTGGGTATTTCACGATCTAAAGCCGCCGATCTGGTTGACTCCGGGCAGGCGCGCGTTTTAGGACGTGAAGTTGCGCGGTCCAGCACATTGCAGGCGGGGGAGACCGTCGAATTTGATTTGGCGGAGGAACAGGCCGAGCCTGAGCCTATCGCAACTGATATGGCCGTTGTCTACGAAGACGATGATGTCGTTGTAGTCGATAAGCCTGTAGGCGTGGCGGCGCATGCCTCGGTTGGCTGGACCGGTCCAACCGTGCTCGGATCACTGCGTGACCGCGGCGTGCATATCACTTCCTATGGTGCGGCCGGGCGTGAGGGCATTGTTTCTCGCCTTGATGTAGGCACTTCCGGCTTGATGTTGGTGTGCAAGTCCGACCTTGCGTACACCGAGATGCGTCGGCAGTTCGCCGAGCATGAGGTAAAGAAAACCTATCATGCGCTCGTGCAGGGTGGTCTTAAAGAGAACAAAGCAACCATTGAGGCGCCGATCGGGCGCGCCAAAGTGTCCGATTTCCGCTTCTGCGTGACTCCGGCCGGCAAACCGGCCGTTACGCACTGGGATGTGCTGGAGCGTTTCGGCCATGAGGCCACTCTGGTATCCGTGAATCTGGAGACCGGACGTACTCATCAGATTCGCGTGCATTTCTCCTCGATTGGGCATCCCCTGTGCGGCGACCCCATGTATGGTGCCAATCCGGTGCTGTCTGAGGCCTTGGGACTTGACCGGCAGTGGCTGCACGCCATGAAGCTCGAATTCCGTCATCCCCGCACCCGCGTCTGGACCACGGTCCGGTCCCAGTACCCGGCCGACTTGGCTGCCGCCCTCGATGCCATGCGTGCCCGACATATCGAACCCGCTGAACCTGCCGAATATGCCGAAGTTCTGGTGGACTAATTCCGCAACGTGTGCATCATGCGTTTTAATATTTAGATTCAGTTCCGGCTTCGCCGGATTCATCCCAGAATAACGAGAGATCGGTCATGATGGCTCTCCGTCATGACCATACCCCAAGTGACTGCGGATGCTGAGTACCATTCAGTCCAATGGTCGGTAACCGTACGTGAATTACCGGTATTTCCGCTCAACGTGTCTCGGTACTCCAGCGTGAAGTGAACAGAAATGAGCCAAAGCAGTAATGAAGCCGGGCGGTATATGCCATCCGGATTGCAGAATCTCCTGCTGATAAAAACCGTTTCCTAGTCGTTGACCGTGCCCGTTCCGACGACGATCGCGGCCTACGACGCGTTCATCCTCTACCCGGCCCACCGATACGACATCAAGGGCAAGAGGATTCTCAAGCAGGAGAAGAAGTACTATGCCGTGGACTTGGGGATGCGACGTATCCTGTGCTCCAACAACGTGCGGGACACCGGACGCCTCCTCGAGAACGTGGTGTTCCTCGAACTGATGCGCCGCGAGGGCGACGTGTATGTCGGACAGAGCTCCGGCGGCGAGATCGACTTCGTCACGAACGGGCCAGGCGGGCGTCGGTACTACCAGGTCAGCGAATCGGTGCACGACTCGGCGACGCTGGATCGGGAGCTGTCCTCGCTGCGCGCCGTGCGTGACAACTATCCCAAGACACTGATTACGCTGGATGACGAACGGCCCTACTCCCACGAAGGCATCCGACAGGTATACGCGCTTGACTGGCTGTTGAACGAAGACCACAAGAAACAGTAGATACTAGGGCGGCCAGCGGGTTAGCAAGACATCAGTTGGTGAGGACTGCTGACATTGCACTCCGACGGATGAATTGAATACTCATATGGTATCCGATTCTGAACAATTGAGTGGGGGCGTTGATGGTTGCCATCGTTTGAGCTGGCTAAATGCGATTTCGCGCCATGCTGTTTCAACAACGGTGACAACGGCTACAGTTGAACTATGCATGGGTTGAAGAGTGCGATTGACAGGGGAGCGGACGCGTGGGCACGTTCGCTGCCTGGGCGCGTGCTCGACCGGTATGTGTCGCGGAGCGGCCCCCTGCTGGCGAATGGTCTGGCATATGGTCTGCTATTCGCCTTTTTTGCCGGCGTCTGGATTGCGGTGAGCGTGTTCGGCCTTATCATGGTCGGCAACATTGATTGGCAGCAGATGCTGATCGACGCGGTGCGTGAAGTCATTCCCGGTGTGGCCGACTCGTTTCTGACGTCTTCCGCGCTAGGCACCATGTCAAGCGCATTGACATGGACCGGTCTGGCCACGTTGGCCATATTCTGGTGGACGGTGACCGGCTGGATGAACTCGCTGCGCCACGCCGTACGGGCCATGTTCGACGACTGCGGCGACGAGCTCAATATCGTCGTCGCAAGGTTACGCGATACGCTTGCCGCCATCGCCATCGCAATACTGTTCATTCTTTCGACCGCGGCCGGTACGGTGTCCGGCGGCATCGTACGCCGACTGCTGCAATGGGGCGGCATCCCCAGCAGTTCGTTGCCCGGCACCGTGCTTTTGGAGATGACCGGTTTCGGTACCGGCGTCGCACTGAATTTTGCGTTGTTCATGTTGCTGCTGCGCGTGGTCTCCCACATCAAAGCCGGACGATTCACGATACTCGGCGCGTTACTGGGATCTCTGACGGTTTCCGCAATGCAGCTTCTCGGTGCGCGACTATTAGCCGGAGCCTCCCGGAATCCGATGCTTGCCCCGTTCGCCGCGTTGATCGGTGTGCTCATTTGGTTCAACCTCGTCGCCCAGGTCATTTTGCTCTGTGCCGCCCTCATTGCCGAGTGCCGACAAAAGAGCTGAGCGTCTGAACTGACTAATATGACGATTTGCGATGAAGCCTCTCTCGCCGAGATGATTCGCGAACTCAGCTGGCACTACAGTTATTGCCGTGGTCTCTCCATCTTGGCATATCGCAAACGAGTAGCTTCACCCGTGATACCGAGCTTGCGACCAATTGTTTCCCATGATTGGCCACGTTCATGCATGAGCAGTACCATCTGCGCAATGCGGGCATCAATGTATTCCAGTTCGGCTTTGCGTCGATTGATTAGACGGCTGAGCTCCAGTTCGGGAGAGAAGTTTGGGCTGTCCTCGGGAATGCCTTCTGCTGGTGATTCCTGAGACTCCACGGCATCTGCCGCAGCGTTGCCGATTTCCATGAGTTTGGCCTGTATCTCGGGAGAGTAGTCTTCAAATTTCATCGTTATCACTGCCTTAGTGTCGCTGTTGCTGATACTCCACTTTATAGGCATGTGGCCTCACCGGTAAATATTTACCGCCGCCCAGACCACACGGTATGGTGGAGCGCATGGCTGATTACGGGAACAACTTTGTGCAACTGCATAACCACACGCACTATTCGCTGCTCGATGGTGCGTCGAAGATTCCTGATTTGGCCAAGCGTGCGGCCGAACTTGGCATGCCTGCGGTCGGCATCACCGACCATGGCAACATGCATGGCGCCTACGAGATGTACACCAACTGCGTGGCCAATGGCGTCAAGCCCATCATCGGCATCGAAGCTTATGTGACCCCGGAAACCGCACGTCAAGACAAGTCCCGCGTGCATTGGGGTACCGAAGCCCAGCGCCGCGACGACGTCTCCGGTGGTGGTCTTATCACCCACTTGACCATGTGGGCCGAAAACGACGAAGGCCTGGTCAACCTCATCAAAGCCTCGTCCGTGGCCAACCTCGAAGGTCGCGTCATGCGTTATCCGCGTATGGATAAGGAGGTGCTCGCCACCTATTCCAAAGGCGTGATCGCATCCTCCGGCTGCCCCTCGGGCATCATCCAGACCCGTCTGCGCCTCGGTCAATTCGATGAGGCCCTGCGCGCCGCCGGCGAATTCCAGGACATCTTCGGCAAAGACAACTTCTTCATCGAACTTATGGATCACGGTCTGCCCATCGAAACTCAGGTGACCGGTGACCTGCTGACCATCGCCAAGAAACTCAACGCACCACTGCTGGCCACCAACGATTCCCACTACGTACACGCCGAAGATGCACAGGCGCAGGACGCCATGCTCTGCATCAACTCCGGTTCCCGTCTTGACGATCCGGACCGATTCAAGTTCGACGGCACCGGCTACTACATCAAAACCGCCGAAGAGATGCGCGAACTGTTCAAGGACCACCCGGACGCCTGCGACAATACGCTCGTTATCGCCGAACGCTGCAACGTGATGTTCGACGACCACGAAGACGGCGCGTTCATGCCGAAATTCCCTTGCCCCGAAGGCTGGGATGAGACCTCCCTGTTCCTCAAAAAAGTCGAGGAAGGTCTGGAGAAGCGTTACGACGGCAACCCGCCGCTCGACGTATTGAAGCAGGCCGACTACGAATGCGGCGTGATCTGCCAGATGCAGTTCTGCGGATACTTCCTCGTGGTCGCCGACTACATTCAGTGGGCCAAGGACCACGGCATTATGGTGGGTCCGGGCCGTGGTTCGGCCGCAGGCGCCATGGTCGCCTATTCCATGGGCATTACCGAGCTCGATCCACTCAAGCATGGCCTGATTTTCGAGAGGTTCCTGAACCCTGAGCGAGTGAGCCTTCCTGATATCGATGTCGACTTCGACCCTGAAGGTCGTGCGCGAGTCATCGAATACTGCGGCGAAAAATACGGCACCGATAAGGTCGCCCAGTGCGTGATCTATGGCACCATCAAAACCAAGCAGGCCCTGAAAGACTCCGCCCGCATCATGGGTTATGAATTCTCAGTCGGTGAAAAAATCACCAAGGCGCTGCCTCCGGCGGCCACCGGCGGCAAAGACATCAGCCTGCATGACATCTTCGACCCGGCCGCCAAACGTTATGCCGAGGCCAGGGAATTCCGAGAACTCTACGATTCCGACCCGGACACCAAGCGCATCACCGAGGAAGCCAAGGGTATCGAAGGCCTGATTCGACAGACCGGTGTACATGCCTGCGCCACCATCATGGGTAGCGCACCCATCACCGACACCTCGCCGTTGCTGGAACGCACCGATGGCACCATCACCACCACCTTCGAATACCACACGTGCGAAACGTTGGGGCTGGTCAAGATGGACTTCCTTGGCCTGTCCAACTTGACGATCATCCACGACACCCTGAAGAACATCGAGGCCAACGGCAAACCTGCCATCGACTACACCAAGATTCCGCTCGATGACGCCGAAACCTACAAACTCATGTCCCGAGGAGACACGCTCGGCGTGTTCCAGCTCGATTCCGACGGCATGCGTTCACTGCTGAAAACCCTGAAGCCCGATAACTTCAACGATATTTCCGCACTTATCGCCCTGTACCGACCGGGCCCGATGAGTATGGATTCGCACACCAACTATGCCAAGCGCAAGAACGGCCTGCAGAAGATCACGCCAATTCACCCTGAGCTTGAGGAGCCTCTGAAGCAGGTGCTTGACGAGACCTATGGTCTGATCATCTACCAGGAGCAGGTGCAGTCCGCCGCCCGAATCCTCGCCGGTTATTCACTGGGCAAGGCAGACGTGCTGCGTCGAGCCATGGGTAAGAAGAAGCCCGAAGTGCTGGCCAAGGAGAAGGTGCCGTTCTTCGCCGGTATGAAGGAGCATGGATACTCCGAAGAGGCCTCCCAGGCCGTGTGGGATATTCTGGTGCCGTTCTCCGGCTACGCTTTCAACAAAGCGCACTCCGCCGCATACGGTCTGATCTCCTACTGGACCGCATATCTGAAGACGCACTACCCGGTCGAATTCATGGCCGCCCTGTTGCAAGGTGCCGCCACCAACAAAGACAAGACCGCACTGTACTTGGGCGAGGCCCGCCGCATGGGCATCCAGGTGCTCTCGCCGGACGTCAACGAATCGGTGTACGAGTACTCGGCAGTCGGCGACGTCGTCCGATTCGGTCTTGGTGCCATCCGTAACGTGGGTGACAAGGCCGTGGCCGATATCATCGCCGAACGCGAAGGCCCGCGCGGCAAGTTCGTGAACTTCATGGACTTCATCCGCCGCGTGCCCCTGACCGCGCTGAACCGGCGATTGGTCGAATCGTTGATCAAGGCCGGTGCCTTCGACTCGATTGACCCGAACCGTCGCGCGCTGCTCACCGTGCACGAGGCCGCCATCGATTCGGTGGTGAGTCTGAAGCGCAAACAGGCGGAGGGCCAGTTCGATTTGTTCTCCGATGCCGAGGATGGGGGAGCGGAGGCCATGGGCGACGCTTCCGTGACCGTACCCGATCTTGAGGAATGGGACAAGAAGACCAAACTTAACTTCGAACGCGAAATGTTGGGCCTGTATGTGTCTGACCATCCGCTCTCCGGTATGCAGTCGATTCTCGCGTCCTTGCGTGAAATGTCCATCGCGCATCTGGTTGATCGAGCCAAAACGATGGGTGAAGGACAGCAGGTCACGTTGGCTGGTTTGGTCACCAATGTGGACCGGCGCGTATCCAAGAAGGGCAACCCCTGGGCCATCGTGACCATCGAAGACATGGAAAGCTCCATCCAATGCATGTTCTTCGGCAAGGTCTATGAAGCGGCCGCCGCCGAACTTGCCGTGGACGCCATCGTACAGATTCGCGGCCAAGTGGAGTTGCGCGACGAAACCGTTTCTCTGAGAGCCACGGAAATGCAGATTCCGACCTTGGAAGCCGAGGATGAACGTCCGTTGGTCATCACGCTGCCGTCGGTGGCGTTGGAGCGCCAACGCATGATGCAACTCGGTCAGGTGCTCGCTAATCATCCTGGTTACTGCGAAGTACATCTTGCGGTGCTGGATGAGAAGGGTAACGCTCAGGTGCTCACGTTTGGCGATCGTTTCCGCGTCAAGCGAGATACTTCGTTGTTTGCTGAGATCAAGATTCTGTTTGGCCCCAGCTGCTTGCCTGCCGCCTGATTGGCGGGTTTCGCCCCTGGCCTCTCCCTCACCTGGCTTTGCTGGGGGCTCCTTCATCAGAGGGAGCTAAGGCGTGTGCCACCATACGATGTGCGCGACTACTGTGGAACGTATGGGCATGGAGATGGCGGATACTGGTAACAACGATGACGAGCAACAATGGATTGCCACGATGCTGGAACGGCTGTCTCATTCGCAGTTCCGCGCCAAATTCGCTTTGACCGACAAAGACCGAGCCTATGCCCGCACCAAAGGCAAGGCGACCATCGATCGTCATGCGCGAGAAATGTTGCGAGACCGCATAGGCGCAGCCGAACCGAAGAACGACGGCAGGCAGACGCCATGGCGCGGCCATCCGGTATTCACCGCTCAGCATGCTACCGCCACATGCTGCCGCGGATGCATCGAAAAATGGCATCATCTGCCCAAAGGCCGTGAACTCGCCGAAGCGGAGGTAAACCGACTTGCCGATTTGGTCATGGCATGGATTGAGCGGGACCTTATCAATCATCCGGTTCAGTGAAGCACCCCGCATCCTCAGTATGCCTGTATGCCTTCAATAGTGTAGATGCAAGGTATTGGCGAATACGGCAGAACGCCGAACGTTGCCTATGGCGCGTTCGTCAATAATGCGACATGATGTCTATTCAAGAAGAGTTGATGAAGTGTCAACTCTGCCCCAAGGAGGCGGAATATGTACTACAGCAGCGGCAATTATGAGGCTTTCGCACGTCCGAAGAAGCCGGCCGACGTGGACAACAAGCATGCATACATCATCGGTACCGGACTGGCGGCATTGTCTGCAGCCTGTTATCTGGTGCGTGATGGTCAGATGCCTGGCGAGAACATCCACATCCTTGAGAAGGACCCGGTACCCGGCGGCGCCTGTGACGGTCTTGATATTCCCGGCCTTGGCTATGTGATGCGTGGCGGCCGCGAAATGGACAATCATTTCGAGGTCATGTGGGATCTGTTCCGCTCGATTCCCTCCATCGAAACCGAAGGCGTCAGCGTACTCGACGAGTACTACTGGCTCAACAAGGAGGATCCGAACTACTCGCTGTGCCGCGCCACCAAGAATCTCGGCAAGGACGCGGGGCTCAAGGGCAAGTTCGGGCTGTCCGACAAGGCTTCGATGGAAATCATGAAGCTGTTCTTCACCCCGGACGAAGACCTGTATGACAAGCCGATCACCGATTTCTTCGATGATGAGGTGCTGAACTCCAACTTCTGGCTGTACTGGCGCACCATGTTCGCCTTCGAAAACTGGCACTCCGCGCTGGAAATGAAGCTGTACATCAAGCGCTACATTCATCACATCGGAGGCCTGCCGGACTTTTCCGCGCTGCGTTTCACCCGCTACAACCAGTACGAGTCGATGATTCTGCCGATGGTCAAGTATCTGGAATCGCACGGCGTCGAATTCCGCTACAACACCAAGGTCGAGAACGTGGAATTCGCGATTGGCGGGGGAGCCGGCCCCAAGCGCGAGCACACCGGCGTAGGCCAAGACACCATCCAGAAGATTCAGGCCACCTCCGGCTTCTTCAAGCGCAACCCTGCCAGCACGCCCACCAAGAAGCTTGCCGTGCGCATCGACGTGGATCACGAGGGTGATAAATCCTCCATCGACCTGACCGAGAACGATCTGGTGTTCATCACCAACGGCGGTTGCGTGGAGAACTCCACCATGGGTTCCCAGAACTCGCCCGCCGCATGGAACCCAGACCTGAAGCCCGGTGGCGGCTGGGATATGTGGAAGCGTATCGCCGACCAGGACCCGAGCTTTGGCCATCCGGAGAAGTTCTGCTCCGATCCGAATGCCACCAAGTGGATGAGCGCCACCGTCACCACCCTGGACGGCGAGATTCCGCCGTACATCCAGAAGATCTGCAAGCGCGACCCGTTCTCCGGCAAGGTCGTCACCGGCGGCATCGTCACCGTGCAGGACTCCAACTGGCTCATGAGTTGGACCCTGAACCGCCAGCAGCAGTTCCGCGACCAGCCCAAGGACCAGCTGTGCGTATGGGTCTACGGCCTGTTCCCGGACAAGCCCGGCAACTATGTGAAGAAGCCGATGACCGAATGCACCGGTGAAGAGATTTGCGAGGAGTGGCTTTACCACATGGGCGTGCCGACCGACAAGATCGAGGCGCTCGCAAAGCACCACGCCAACACCGTGCCGGTCATGATGCCGTACATCACCGCGTTCTTCATGCCGCGCGCGGCCGGCGACCGCCCGGACGTGGTGCCCGATGGTGCCGTGAACTTCGCATTCCTTGGCCAGTTCGCCGAGACCCCGCGCGACACGATTTTCACCACCGAATACTCGATGCGCACCGGTATGGAAGCTGTCTACACGTTGCTCGGCGTGGACCGCGGCGTGCCTGAAGTGTGGGGTAGCGTCTATGACGTGCGCAACCTGCTCAACGCCACCGTCAAATTGCGTGACGGTGCACCGGTCACCGATATGAAGCTCAACTTCATTGAAAAGGCCGTGGTCAAGAAGGTGCTCAAGAAACTCGACGGCACCGATATTGCCACCCTGTTACGCGAATACCGCGTAATCTGACATCCATCTGGCTCCCCTCAAGGTGAGGGGAGCCAGCACGCGAAGCGTGATTGAGGAGAGTTGCTCACAACGGAGTGTTAAGAGAAGGACAAAAACATGACTGATTCTGATCCCCAGTTAATCCGCCACGCCACCATCGACGATCTGGACGCGCTGGCCGCCATGGAATCCGAATGCTTCCCGGCCGCCGAGGCCGCCGACCGCTCGTCCCTGCGCGCCCGAATCGAGACCTATCCGGAATGTTTCTGGCTATTGATTGATGGCGAGATCGTCATGGCGTTCATCAACGGTTTCGCGACCGATCGGCGTGACTTGACCGATGACATGTACGAGGATGCCGCGCAGCACAACCCTCAAGGTGACTGGCAAATGATTTTCGGCGTGGATACTGCGCCGAAGTATCAGCATCGCGGTTGCGCCAGTACACTCATGAGGAAAGTCATTGAAGACACTCGTGCAGCTGGACGTAAAGGCCTGGTGCTCACCTGCAAAGATCGGCTGGTCGGATTCTATGCGCAATTTGGGTATGAGGACGAGGGCATTTCGGAGTCCACTCACGGTGACGTGGTCTGGCATCAGATGCGCCTGACCTTCTAATCCCCCTTTGGCTCCCCTCTTTGATGCTGAGGCGTCTAAAAAAACAGTCCGGTGGACTGTTTTTTTAGACGAAGGCGAGACGATAGTCGAGCCATAAGGACGAGAGCTTTTTGCGGGTGAGCCGTCCGCGTGATCGGACTGAGGGGAGTTGAACGTGGAATAAATTGTTGCGACACGCCGGTGAACATCTGATTTCGTTACGTGAGCCCCATAAAAAGCCGGCGTATCCTGATGGTAACGGCGTGATTCAAGCTGATTTCGACACGCCGATGGAACGCTGTCGTTGCAACGATTCTGGCGTGTTTTTTCGTGCCCGGTTTGCGCGAGTCCGTGAATGCGTGTAAGTTATTTCCTTGCTGCCGCTCAGCGAGTGGTTCTCCTCCGGGGAGCTGCGAGGTGGGTGAGTGGTGGTGGTTTGAGAACTCAAGAGCGTGTTTGTACTACTTCTTTATAGTCAATGATTGCCAGTTCATTCCTCGCCTGATTGCCTGTCGTGGTGGTTGGGTACCCGGGAGGGTTTGATGAGGGGTGAGGTTTTTTGAGGGCGTCCTTCCTTAAGGACGTGCTCGTCAATTTTTGTTTTGAGAGTCATCTATTCGGATGCTTTTCATGAAGTTTTTTGTGGAGGGTTCGATTCTGGCTCAGGATGAACGCTGGCGGCGTGCTTAACACATGCAAGTCGAACGGGATCC